>ODAI010361048.1_pt1 | contig 25870 bp, 28 predicted proteins | sample 1539321 | NCBI WGS metagenome assembly ODAI01 (sample SAMN02144231, study PRJEB22623) | gut metagenome | biome: sheep rumen | host: Ovis aries | place: New Zealand
AGCATTAGCAATTGTACCATCCATACGTTGGAACCATTCTTTGAATTCTGTAGAATTAACATCCATTTTAAGATCAATATAGTTCAATTGTGTTTTATCACCCTTAAACTTATTAACATATCCTGGAGTTTCTGCATTAAGGTCTGTAGCTGTATCTCCCCACGATGGTGAATAAGGAACTTTATCAACAAGCATATTGATTCCATCAAGACTATTGAATTCAATCTTCTTGAAATATGCTCCCCATTTACCAGCAAGAGGATGATTGTTACTATAATGAACAATTCCTTTATAAATATTCTTATTAATCAAACTCTTATCATCCACAACTATAAATGGAATCATGTGATATAATCTAGCATTTGTAGAATGTGGAGGATATGCTTGACTAAGAACTGTTCTATTGATAGCACCATCACCAGCGCACCAATAAGCAACCTTTCTTCTTCTAAACAAACTCATATTGTTTCTAGGAAGCTTTGAATTATCGAAATTCTGTGAAAGAGCTTCAATCTTTTCTACATTAACTGGATCTGCACCAGTATTTGGATCAAAAGCTCCAAGAACATTATCATTAATGAAGATATGCTGATCTTCAATATTTGGTCTAACAGGGAAAACACTTTCAAGAAGTTGTGTTCTTCCTGGCAAAACAGTTTGATTATGAAGAACTTGCTGTTCAATAGAACCATCATGACGACAGTTCTTTGCAGTTATAAGAATTTCTGTATTGAAACCTGTCTTATGATCATCGATTTTCATCGAATCTCTTGTAACAATACCGTCAGACAAATTAATTATCTTTTTCATAATATACCTTCTTTTCTCCTGAAGATGTTGTTATTGTAAGAATACCGCGTAATTTCATCGAGTCTTCGATATAATCCGCAGCATGAATATTTGTTTTTTCAGTTACTCCAATCTTATCATAGAATGATTCTCCCATATGAGTAGAAGCTTCATATTTAAACTGATCATCGAGAATTACATTATCGTCTCCATCTATTTCAACATTATTATTAACATTGTCATAGAAACTATCAGTTTTTTCAGTACTGTATGTATGTTTGAGTTCAATCTTATCTTCAAAATTATCTTCTGAATTAGATTTTAGTCCTCCATAAATACCTATCTTATCATAATAACTATCTTTTACTAATGTAGAGATTGGATTGTAGAATAGTTGTAAATATAGACCGCCGGTTTCAGCTCCACCACCAAACGAATAATCGTAATCAACAGAATACAACTGAGAGAATACAGATAAGAATTCATCAAATAAAAGTTTCATATCATTAACGAATGAACTATCATTCGATGTATTTACTGTACCATCATCATTCATTGATCCCGAGTAGACTAACGTTGAGAATGAATCTGTAACCCATGTTTTAAATGCTGTATTTATTTCATTTTGAGCAAGTATAACATCGGATAGTTTATATCTACCATTTCTTACTGGAATAACTGTATTTAAATAATCTATAAGACCATTAGATTCCACATAATCTAAGAAATCAGTAAATCTGTGATAACCTTTAAAAATGAATCCTATAGAGTTATTAGTCCTAGACTGTTGTAGCATATATTGCCAAGCTTGGAATTCTCTAAAGTCATAAGACTTTTGTAATTTCTTTGTTATCTTATCTATAAGATTAGGATATTGATTTTTATAATCCATTACTAATTCAGCGAATGTTGTCTTAGATGTAATTTCACCAAGTTGTTCACCATTTTCATAATAACGGAAATGCACTAGGAAGTCATCAAGTTGTTCATTATAATCAACAAGATGTTTAAATCCATCTTTTGGAGCTTCTTCCATAGTAAGTACACCTTTTTCACTAACTACTCCATTCATCAGTTTAACATCTGTGAATCTAGCTGTAGGAATAGTTGTACCATCAATATCTATATCTTTTAATAATTCTACAAAAAGATCTGGGTTTTCTTTTATAAAGTCTATAACTTTCCATGATGCAATCTCTGGAGATATATCCATAACTTTAACAGGTTTTCCATTAATAATAATCATATTGTTTTCAATATTGTTTATATCAACAGAAAGTAACCCCATCTTACGGAATACTACAGAACTAGTTATAACACATTCGTCATAACAGATCACATCAGCATCTTCGAAACGATTGTTTTGTACTACATCTTCTGCTTCCAAACCAGAATCACTAATAAGATTCTTAGAGTTCTTCATTTGTTGTGTCCAACATAATGCAGCAAATAACCCAGCAGGTGTAACACTATATTTATCAAAGTTTATTTTTAGTTTAAAGAATTCATCAGAATAATACTCATTTATATACTTGAGCATCATGTATATCATATCTCTCAAAGAACGTTGAGATTCTTGAATATCAATAGTTCTTGTAAGAGTTATGTATTTAGTTAATATAGAACTAAAGTTACTTGAAATCAATTTTTTCTTTATGTATTCTTTCTTAGTTATTTTAACATCGTTTGAATCATTAGGAGTTATTCCACCCCACATATCATCATTATCAACAAATTGATCATAATCCCTATATTTATCTGCTGAAGAATGTGAATCTTGAATAGATAAAGCGGGAACTTCACGGAATACTAATGAAATAGAATTCTCTAATCCTTTTGTTGTATCAATGTCAATAGATGCATCAGTATCTTTTACTCTATATTTCTTTTCAAGATAATAACGTTTAAGTTCTACATTTGGATCTTGTAATATCTTATTAAGAATAATTTCAAGAATATAGTTATTACCTTTATTGGATATTAACTCATTAAGATTTCTAACAATTCTCTGTTTAATAGAAAGATCAGAAACATTTATAAGTGAATCATATCCATAAGATGATAAAATATCGTCACAGTTTTCTCTTGTATAAATACCTACAGAGTATCGTTCTATATATGAATTAGAATAATTTATTACTGTATAATACAAAAGATTCTGTATCATCAAAAGATTGTATAATGGTTGTTTAGAATCAAAACCATTTATATAATCCAAGACAACTTGTTTCTTTGCTTTGTCATAAGCTTTAAAGAAATAAAAAAGTTCTGTATTAGATAATACAGTATTATCATACTTGATAATAGAATAATTCTCTAGAGATCTAAGATAGAAAGGAGTAAATCCTAATCCAATAAATCTAAGATAATATTCATCAGGATGATCTTTAATAATTTCTGCTATATGATTTTGTAAAATATAGAAGTTATAGGTCAAAGGTGTTGTATCTTTATCTGATATTTCTTCTATCTTTATATAATTCAAAAAATAAAATTCATCTGCTATAGGAACTTCATTACCAGTTTCTTCATCGATTTTAGTCCATGAAGTTAACTGACCTATAGGAATAAAGTTGTTCTCTACACTGTTTGGATCTTTTGAATAATAAATGTATGTGGGAATTGGTGGAGAAGATAGATCTTCAACTTTAGTAAATCCATCGATACCAGCATCCTTATTTATTACCCAAATAGGTTCATTTAATGGAGAAGGTTTACCAAGAAATTGACGATAATATAGATTCTTTTCGTCATACATGTATATTCTAGCTAAACGTAAAGCTGTAAGATAATCTGTTATAAGTGGATCTTTTATTTCAAGACGTTTATTAAGAGTATCTATTCTAAACTCAGTAATAGTAGTAAGAATAGCTTTATCGAATGGATAACTTTTGTTTATAGTTTTAAGATAACCATAAGCAAAATCTTTATATAACCGTCTATCTTCTAGAGCATAATCAGTAAAATTATCAGTTTTAGTATAAGCTCCATGATACTTTATGTATTCATATAACGATTCAGATGTCTCAGCTTTGTTTGCTTCATATTGATTTTTTATGACTAATGATCCTATAAAATCTGATATCTTTGTTATTTCTCCAACACCTTGTCTACTTCGATATACTGATTCAAAACTCATGTTGGTTCTCCTAATCGTTTATCTACAAATTTAATATTGTATTTTGTAAATATTGGTTTAAACATATTCAAATCCACATTGGAATTAGTAATATGTTTATTAAGATATATTTTAAGATCAGCTCTATGTTGCGGAGAGAAATATCTTCCATATTCTTTTATAAAACCGAATAAATCACCAAATGTCATATCTAGCGAAATGAATGGTGCTAGTTTTTTATTATCCATTGATTTATGTACAGATTGTGATAACATTACTGTTTGTACTAATTTTCTTTTATGAAGATCTAATACTTCGTCAGCAATATCAAATGTATTAATATCTTTTTTCTCAGTTATATATTTCTCAAGAACTATACTTACATAATCATAAAGAGTAAACACTGGACCATGATGCATTTCTATTTTAGTCTTATCTCCTTTTTTAGCATCGATATTACCAAAAACTGCACAATGTGTTAATCCAATATCAGTTTTAAGATAATTAATATATTTCTTATATAACTTACTAGATCTAACAATTTTCTCTACATGTTTTATAAAAGAAGTACGTATTTTAGGATCACTAAGATCCAAATACGATTTATCAAATGGTAAATAATAATACTTAGAATCTTCCATAGATATGATTACATTACCGTTTTTAGTTTCTTTAGATACTAAATTTACCATCTTGTTTGTTGTTAATTCATTTAGTTTACGCATAAAATAGTACCTTTTCGTATATAGAAATGTCTTTCTTTAAGTATAAAAGAAAAAAATAGAGGTAGAGAGATTTACACCTCTCTACCCCTTCCTCCGTTTTTTAGTCTAACTCCCTCTTTTTACAGAGGGAGAAATCCTACTCCTCTTCTTTAAAGTTGTCAAATGAACCCTTGTGAGGTTCATCCTTCTTCTTGTCCTTCTTGAAGCCATTGAAATGGACAGAAGTCTTGCGACCCTCGGCCTCATTTTCATACCAGAATGAACACTTACGGGTCCATCCTGCCTTTTTAACTTCTGCGTCAGCTTCACGTTCATTTCTGAACTTGTGGAGCTCACGTTCCTTCTCATTATCCTCATACTTGAGGTCCATTGCATGAATAGCGTCCAACCATTCTGGACCCTGTTCCTTGAATGCATCCAGGAGAGATCTTGATCCCTTGATGATATCATTGCCTGCTGTCTTGAGCATATCCCAAGCATGGATATCATTCTCTCTAGTGAACTTATAAATCTCTCCAAGTTCTTCGACTGAAATCTCAGCACTTGCCTCGACTTCCCATTCGAAGTTACCACCAGCTGTAAATCCGCTTTCAGGTTTTCCAACCTTATCAGCTACTGATGGTTCTTTGTTCCCTTTGAATCCAGAAGCAATCTTCTCGATCAACCCTTTAAAGATACTAACACAATTGTCAGTAGCTCTTGCTTGATAGTTGACCTTGCCTGTGTGCTTAACTGAATACTTCATAATTGAACTCCTCTGTGATTATCCCTATAGCATAGTAGACCTATTCACTAGGCGACCCTTTCATTTCTCCTACTCAGGTACTTTTTTGTTAAAAATATTTAAGGATCAACGATCCTTTTACATTAATATAATATATAATTAAAATTATAATAAAAAATAAATCAGGGGGCATTTCACCCCCTGATTTTTACTTTAGAACTACATAATAATTAAACTCATTTTTAGAGTTTATGTACTCTTGTAGTTTCAACTTTCTTAAGGTTAAAGCTTCTTCAGATTTACCCTCAGAAAGCATCTTTTCAGCAGTCATTCTATAATCTTCAAGGCCGCTGAAATTCCCTGAAGTAATTTCGTTGATCTCTTGATCAGTAAATTCATCGAAACAATGAATCCCATAATCAACAATTATCTTATTAAAATCAGGAATATGGTGTGTCACATCATAAGCATGACGATCTGCAGCATACTCCTTTTCTTCATCACCAGAAGATTCACCAATGATGTCACCATTAATTATGTGACCTGCCTCGTGATGAAGAATGAATGGTAATTCAGAATCATCCCTAATTCTTTCATCACAAACTATTGCAAATTTGCAACAAAAAGTGGACGATCCTGCCGTGAGGCCAGCTACATAATCAAAAATACCAGCCTCAATAGCATTTTTGTACAAAGAACGTAAGTTCACATAATATACGGGGAGTGGAATACCTATATATTCTTGATGTGAACTACTCGATCTTTTAATGACATCAAACATGATATCATAAAGTTTTTCGAGATTTTCCATAATTGACTCCTTATGAAATCTCTTTCGGATATGAAACCAATTTCCATTCCTTACATAAATATAATATATAATTAACTATCTCTCTAACGAACAAAAAAGAAGAGTGGGCGGCGAAACCCACTCTTCAAATATAAGAGGTACATACAACTAAAGCCTCTACCAAGTTGGCTTTAATCATATAAGTATACGGGCTGTTGCCCTTCGCCCATATACTCTTTCGGATGGCAGGATTCGAACCTGCGGAATGATGGCACCAAAAGCCATTGTCTTACCACTTGACGACATCCGAATAAAAATGAACTTTGCGGGATTTGAACCCGCGACCCACGCCTTAAAAGGGCGTTGCTCTACCGGCTGAGCTAAAAGTCCAAAGTGCCTATTTCATAACCAGCTATAAACCATTACTTCTACAAATGCCGTCGTTCTCGAAACAGGCAAAGGGACTGTTCATTTGTAAAAGTACCTACTCTTCCGTCTTATACTAGCGACTTTCTCATGGCTACAGCAGTATAAGCGATCACGCATGCGTGGTAGGATATTTATACTTCTTTTCTCCCCAGTATACAATGAAGAAAGAAGCTTGATGGTGGGCTTACTTTTTAGCCACTTTGTTATAAACCACCGATTGGTATAGGTGGGAATCGAACCCACAATTTGATATGCGTGCGAATTTTAAATCCTTCGTTCGTAGCTTTCGCCGTACTTGAAGTTCTATCATTTAAAATCTAACATAACAAACTAGCCGTTTTGCTATACCTTAAATAAATTTGGAAGATCTAATACGTGCAAAACTCTCTTCCTGAGGATATTCCATCCTAGTTCGACCATCTATCATAGGGGAACTTAATCCCTTTTCACGATAGACTTATGTTTTCCGCCATAGGGAAGACGGGACTCGAACCCGTACGGGATTACTCCCACAGGATTTTAAGTCCTGGATGGCTGCCATTACATCACTTCCCCAGAATAAATTTCTTTATTCACTAATATAATATATAATTGTATTATATTTAGTTTAAATACTTAAAATATGAGTCTTACTTGGATTCGGATCAAGGACCAACGGATTATGCGTCCACCGCTCTACCACTGAGCTATAAGACGAAAATTAACAACTCATTAAAACTAGCTCTTTATTTACCTGATGATAATAAAGAGTTTAGAAAACAAGATTTTTACGGCCGATTATCTATCATTGTCTCAGTTTTAATACACTTGAGTTGTTTATTATTATCTAACGACAATAGTTAATGAACGAAAATATTATTTTATCTCGATATATCTCCTATTGTACACTCAAAGACATATCTCAATAAAAAGATTTCTTGTGTAACAACCTTTCTATCTTCATTCCTATTACCAAATGAGCCTACTTGGACTTGAACCAAGGACCTACAGATTATGAGTCTGCAGCTCTAACCAACTGAGCTATAGGCTCAAAAATATTTTTATTGTTTTAATATGAATCTCATTTCCATAATAATATAGCTTTTTCCATCTTTTAGTATCACATTATAATGTAAATTCTTCTTTAAAAATTTATAAGATTTATAGTGTTTAGAACTATAAAAATAATTCTTATAATATGAAACAAAAATGTATGTTGCAGATTCGAGTTCATCTCCATATTTATGATGATTATCTTTATCGATTTCTTCAGTCATTTCCATATATGAAAAACATAAAACTTCATTATAGTCTTTATAATAAATCCATTCTATATTAATATCACTATTATATTTATAAAGGCCATTTTTCACTTCTGTCTTAACAATCTCATTACCTAATGCACCAGAATTAATAACAAAAAATAAAATAAATAAAAAGAATATAAATAATTTCTTTTTCATAACTGTTCTCCCTTAAAAAAAGAAGTATCTATCCTGGATACTTCTTTTTATTTTGCCTATATTTTCTTGTCATCTTTCTTTACCAAGAAAGAAGCCATAGCAATATAGGCATAATCCAAGTTTTGATTTGAGGTACTTGAACGAACCTCTTTTTTTCTTCCAGAAGATTTACTAGATGCTTCTTCTATCATCTTCTGAAAGTTAATCCCTGTTCCCCTGTATTTATTATTGAACAACCCACTTTGTTCAATCTTTTTAACAGGAGTAACAGCGTTAAGACAAAGTAGATCCAGACTATTCATCTTAACACCTCCCATACATATAATATATAATTATACTTACACATTAAACAGTAAACAAAAAAAAAATAAAGAGTGCACATATGTGCACTCTTTTTTAATTAATTTTTCTTAAAAGCATTTACAAGTTTTGCAAGTCCTGTACACAGTGTAGAAAATCCTATACTTGATACAATGACTATTGCAGCCGATTTTTTCATGTCTTTGTCTTCACACATAGAGACTTCTGTTCTTGTTTTGTGTTTCTTTCCATTTTCATCAACTTTGTACTCTTTTTCTATTCTTAGAAAGGGTAGTTTATACCTTTTAAGAATAATACTGTTTGGTTTAGCTTGTTTTTCATCAGTTGAAAATACATATGTTTCCATAACTTGACCTCCAAATAAATAATATATAATTATTTTTTGATTACTTCAAATACTATATCGTTATTTTCTTCAGAGGATTTCAGTTTATTTATCTGAACAAGTTTTTCAGTATCTGTAATAACTTTATAGTCAATAGGATTATCAAATAATGGAACAAAAGTTATTCTAGAGTTTTGATCAGAACTATAATCGCTAAGATAGTTAATATAGAAAAGATCATTACTATCATTTATAAGTTTCACCTTTAATGTATTATTTGTAGTACATTTTATAATTGGAGATTCTCCACCAATACTTATAATATCCAATGTATTATTAGATAAGAATTTCTCTTTATCTTCAACTTTGATATTTAGTTTATGTTCTGGATTATCACTAATAGCCATAAGAGTACCAGAAATTGAACAGTTTGCTGTAATTTCTGATGTTTCCTTTATATCTATAGATGCACGATTTAATGTAAGAGTTTTATCACAACCACATACAAAAGTCTTACTATATAACACGGTACCAGCTAAAGATGTCTGATATCCATCAATAGTTATTTTTTCTACATCTATTTTACTATCGTTATCAAAAAGTTTTCCATCTAGAGAATTCGTTCTATCATTTAATACATCAAAAACATCTCCATGGAATTCAACATTCTGTATATTTACATTATGTGAAATAAAGTTACTCTTTCCAAGTTCACACTTCTTAAACTTCCACATTCCTCCATTGATACTTATAAATTGACTAGTTACACTTATAGTACCAAGAGTAGTAAATGTACAATTTGTAAAATAGAGTTTATCAACGTTATTAAACAAGATATCTTCTATAACGTCTATAGTAATATTATTAAACGTTAATTTTAATATTTCAGTATCGTTGTGTTTCTTTATAAATGTTATACCATTACCAATTTCACAATCGGAAATATATACATTCTCTACAGTTGTTTCTTCTAATGAAAGTAACGTAATATTATTATCGGTTACATTATTAATAGAAGAATTGTATAAGAATATCTTTTTATGGAAACCACTATCTGTATCTTTCAAGAAATGTACAATAGATACATCCTTAGGAATATCAGAATCCTTATTTATTTCATATGATAAATCAGAAAGATTTACATTAGCTACTCTATATATACAAACGCCGTATCCATTAGACATAGAATTAATCTTTCTATGAAATCTATTTAATGTAAACGAAACTATTTTATCAGCCTTAAGAATATTACCTACAACAACTTCATCATTTACTTGAATTTCTCCAATCAAAACACTTTTGAATCCAAATATTCCTAGTCGTTCTTTATTATTATCTTCTACTTTTTCTTCACCATAAAATTCCATATAGTTAGAAATAAGTTTTGCATTAGAAATATTTTCACCTTCTTTAGAACCAGCAGTAATAACTGTAGTAATAGTAGAATAGAGTTTAAGATAAATTATATTTGCAAATGAAGAAATAATAAAGTTAAAAGCATGAATATCTTCATCTTTATTAGCTACAGTTATCTCTAGATTCATAACGGATAATTTCTTTACATAAAGATTGACAGTTGTTTCTGGATATAATTTACCTGTTTGAATATTAAATGTATCGAGTGTATTAAAATCTGAAGAACTAACATGAAAACCACTTTCACCAAGTTCCATATATAGATTCTTTGTGTTATTTACTATAGCAGTAAATACATCAATACCAAATAGCAATTTATGTTCTGGTGTACCATTTATTACACGTATTTCGTTTGTAGTATTACCATATTTCTTACAATAATTAATAATGTCTACATCGAATTGTTTCATAGTTACTTGATTATCACTACATGTAACTTTAACAGTTTCATTCTTATTTATTTTATAATTTAGAAATATAGCATTTTCATAGAGTGTTTCTAGAATAGTACTAGAATAATCATTAATTTCTTCTTTAGATTCTAGAAATACTATAAGTACTTTATGATCTGATGTATGGTATAATCCATAACGGAATGTACACGGTGTATCTTTAAGAAGATTCATTATTACTCCTTAAGAATTTGCTTTCTTAAAACGATCAATCATTTTTAGATCATTCTCATTCAAACCTAAAGTTTGAGGATCAAGATCTTTAAGTTTTTCTATACCGGTATTATTAGCTTTTTCACTAGCTGTAGGTAAAATAGCTGCAGGATTACTATATTGAATACTTGTTACTACTTTCTTCATAACTTCTTGAAGTGCTTCTGTTTCAGTAGTAGCAGTATTAAGATTACGTTCACGTAATTCAAAATCCTTAATAGTCTTCTTAACATTAGTTCTTTCTTTAATAGTTTGAACTTGATTACCACGAATATCATTAAGTACTTTACCAAGTTCTGCTACATCACGATGTGGTGAACCAGAACCAAACATAGATTTACCTTCTAGTGTATCAAGTTTTCTTTCAAGACTTTTATGCACTTCATCATACAATTTTTCGTTCTTATTATACTGATTATCAAGTGCATCTAATTCAGGTTTAAAATATTCCTGATAATTAGTTGTTTCTACATTATTTTCTTTTTTATTAGACATAATTAAACTCCTAAAGCATTATATAGATATATTTTAGAATAAAATTAAAAGTATTTATAATTATATATTATTTACATGGAAGCTATAAAGTATACATCTATAGCTTCTCCATTTTTCTTCCTTATGTTAGGAAGGAGCCTGCAATTTCCCACCCACTCGCAGCTCCTTCCTTTTTATTTTTTTCCAGAAACACAACAATATATGATTACTTTAAATGATCAACAGTTAGATGCTGTGAAGAAATGTGTACAATGGTATTTTACTGATTCTGTATTTAAACCATATTTTACTATATTTGGTTTAGCAGGAACTGGTAAATCAACTGTACTTAGTATCATTATTAAAATGCTAGGATTAAATAATCAAGATGTAATTTTTTGTACATTAACTGGTAAAGCAGCTTTAGTTCTAAGAATGAAAGGTAATCCAGCTAACACAGTGCATAAAACATTTTATTCTGTATTCAAAACAAGAACTTCATTTGGATTCAATCTTAAGAAACATATTAATCCAAATATAAAACTTATAGTTATAGATGAAGTTTCTATGGTTACAGAAAAAATGCTACAAGATATATTATCGTTTGAGTTCCGACTATTTGTTTAGGTGACTGGTTTCAGTTACCTTGTCTCGGAAAAATTAATTTTTTGATTGCAGAACCTGAAAAATATTCAGATGTATTCTTATCAAAACCTATGAGACAAGATGACTCTAGTGGTATATTACAATTAGCTAATATAACTAGAAGTTGTCATCAATTAGAATATGGAACCTATAATGCTAGTAAAGTAGTACATTTTGAAGAAATTGGTGAAAAAATATTAGATTATGATATAGTGCTTTGTTTTTCAAATGCTATGAGAAGAAAATTAAATTTATATATTAGACAACTTAAAGGATATACAAGCGTTTATCCTGTAAAAGGTGAACGTATAATGTGCCTAATGAATAATTATAATTACATGATTGATTATCAAGATATTCCTATTTATATAATAAATGGAATGTTTGGTATTGTAAATCAAGATGCAAAGATTACAGATTATAATGATTTAGAATTAGTTGATCTAAATTTCACTCCAGATTTCTTAGATAATACTAATCCTGAATTATCATTGAAACCTAAATGCTTCTGTCAAATATTTGAACAATATCAAAAGAATCCTTCTAAAGAAGCTTTTATAGAAGAATTATATAATGAAAATATAGATGATGAAACATTAGGTGATATATGTATGATTGACTACGGATATGCTGCTTCTGTACATAAATATCAAGGTTCTGAAGCCGATAACGTCTTATTAGTAGTCGAAGACCGAATCCCATCACACATATATTTCCGCTGGTTATATACTGGTATAACTAGAGCAAAAAAATCAATAACTGTAGCAACAATGAATTAAAAAATAAAGGTAGGATATAATCCTACCTTTTATTTATTTGCTATTCATTGAAAAATTTTGCAAATTTATTATATTCATTATTTACATCATCAAAGGTATAATCTTTTGGACGTTTTTCATCACAATTCGTGATTGGAAAAACAAATTCTCCACAATTCCAAATTAACTTATTAAATGTAAATTGAAAATAATAAGATTTTTTAGTTTGAAATAACAATTCGGTTTTTGGACATATTTCAATTAGAAATTGATAATATCCTTGTGTTTTTTCTGAATTTTTAGTATCATATTTAGCTGGATGATAGCATTTGAAAATTACATCGAAATATTTTGTTTCTAATTTTATATTAAGTGATAGACCTTTTACATCCCAAACATGTCTATCTATTTTGTCCATTTCTTTTTCTAATCTAGTATAAAGATTTTTAGATTTCTTAGAATGACAATCTTGTAATTCTAGTATTAATGAATTTTGATCAATAAATAGTAATTCTCGTGTCTTAGAAGAATGTATACATACTTTATTAGCATAATTATAATTTGTATGTTTATAATTATCAGGTCGTACTATTTCTTTCAATACTTTTAAAATAGTTTTACTATTAAATTTAGCGGCATTTTCAATTCTTTTCTCTTTAATTTTTTCACGCTTTATAGTTTTATCAACATTTGATACAACTCCGAGTCCAAAGTCACCTGCTATTCCCATAAATAATTTCCTTACTAATACCAGTTTATTAGTTAAACCTCGTTTGTTCAAAGAGTTAACAACTCTTATATCTTATTTTCATATTAATAATATGTAAATAAAAATAAGGGGGAGAATTAACTCCCCCTTATTTTTATACTAGACTCTAGATCTACATTCTATCAGATACTTTATAGGATCTTCTACAATAACCCCATATTTTTCCTGAACGTAAAACCTAGCTCTAATTAATGCAAATTCCTTTAGATCAGGTTCTTTTGCATTATTATAATCGGTAATATAAACTGAATCAATGTTTCTAATTTCGTCCATTTTACTAGCCCACTATATTATCAACAGTTTCAGTTAATTGTTCAACAACCAAATCAACATCATCCATGGTAACACCACTAAAATCTAATTTAGCTGCAGTTCCATTAGACATTGAAAAATCGTTTGTCCTCTTGTATGTGAATTTGTAATATTCTTCTCCATCTTCTTTATGGATAGAATATTCACATCCAATCTTTTTCATAATACATTCAAAGACATCCTTTGAAAGATCCTTAATGTTCACATATCCGGTTAATGAATTGTAAAACACCATTTTGTCCTTCCTTATAATATTTAGTATAGTAAAACTACTATCCAAAAATATAATATATATTTCAAATTTATAATAAATAAACAGGGAGTTATTTCTCCCTGTTTATTTTATTTTGCTTTTTCTTTTATTGGTTCATAGTCTTTATCAAAACCTTCCTGTTTATTACCTAATACTAATACAGCGTGTCCAAATGCATTAAAACGTTTTGCAGGATTAGACTGAGTTTGTCTATAAACAAAAGAAGCAGATTGTATATTATATAATCCAGCATATAATTTATTTGATTCGCCTGTATCAAAACTTAGCTTTACCATTTTGTTAGGAGTAAAATGTTCAGGACTCATAGATGTTACAGCTAAACTTATAGGTACACCAGGAGTCTTTTCAAACATATATGAACTCATATTAAATGGATTATTTAACATATCATAATCCAATATTTTTTTAACTCCTACATCTAATCTAGCTGGTCTAGGTCTATCAACACTATTTAATGGAGAAACAAATGTTGTATCACCCTTATCACCAAACATAGAATTTATAACTGTTCCATAATTACTAAATACAAATTTATCACCAGAATAAACACCTTCTATTGCTTCAAAATCCATTTTTGTAACAGATGTTTTTCGTTCATATCCTATATATCCTTTATCTTCATTAATTAGAGCATAATCAATTGTACTTGGTATATCAGTTCTTTCATTAGCTCTTATTTGAATAACATTTAATTCTTTTTCTCGTTTCGAATGATTTATTTCCATTTTATTTAAAATATAAAGCATTCCATTATCAAAGAATAATTCTAATCCTTTTGCATATATACCATATTTATACTGGATATTTTTGATAGCATCCTTCAGCTCTGCAGGTTCAACTATAATATCTGTATATTTATTAGTATTATCTGGAGGATCTATAAGTACTTCCTTCACATATGGATTCTGTTCCACTATAGTCATTACAGCGTCAATAGTAGACGCAGGCATTTCTTCTGAACCAAATACATAATTATGTATAAATGTTTTCATTTTCAAATCATCTTTTAATAAAAGAAAAAATTGAATTTCATGTGGTGTTTCTACACCAAGAGTATTTGGTAAATATTCATCTTTCTCACCTATTGTAGGACTGGTCTTTTTAGCAGAAGCCATATAATTAGGTAACGAGTTCTTATCAAAGTAACAAGCAAAATCCAAATCTAATAATATTTTACAATCACTTAAGTTTTCTCTGTTTTCTCCATAATACATATATTGCTTTATATTTACCATTACTTCTTTATCATATAAACGTAAAACATTCAAGTTCTTATCTTTTATTTTACATTTGAGTTTATATGAAGGAATGGTGCTATTATGATAATTACATTCTTTAACAAATTCTACCATTGAATAAGGTTTAAAAGAAATGTTTCTAGCAGGTATCGTAAATAATATATCGAAAAAATATTCATAATGTCTATGCATAATAAAACCTCATATATTAATTTATTTAGAATAAAAACAAAAAAAATATGGTAGCTTAACAAGCTACCATAAAAAGGAGAACAAAACACACCAGCCTATGATTGTTGTTTGTTAGCAGAACGTCTCTTGTAGGGCTCGAACCTACGACATCCAACTTAACAGGTTGGAGCTCTAACCAACTGAGCTAAAGAGACATTTATAAAAATAGCAGAGATCATATAGTATGAGTGGGATGGGAATTTTTGGATACAATACTCCCTCTGCTACATTTATTTGTTCATTATTTTTAATTTTTAATAAATACCATCTGATTCTAGACTATATTCAGTTTCTCCAAAGTCAGTGTATCCACCAAATTCATTTCCGAAACCTTCACAGTTATTATCAGACCAATCTACACTAAATTCGTCTCTACCAAATCCATATTCAAGAGTATCATCTCTTAACTGGAAATAATCTGCTGGTAGATCTTGTATACCAGAAATATCTCCGAACAAATCAAGATTCATAATAGAACTTCTATTAAGACTATTAGCATCTATGATTATAAGTTCAGCATTTTCAATTTCATCACGGTGCTGTGCATAATGTTCATATAAAGGATCCTTTCCTGCTACACCTAAATCAGGATTCAATCCTTTAATCCTACTAATAAGATCATCAGAGATACAATCTTGTATATCAATAGGTGATCCACCAAAATCCATTGGTTCTTCTCTAGTCATGGTAAAACTCCTTGGCTTATTTAATTCACATATATTATATGTATTTTAAATAATTTTTGATTAAACTTGTGTATTAAGAATACTATTGATTTCTTCTTGACTAAAATCTTCATGATATTCATCTTTTGCTATCTTCTGTGTAATCTGTACGAAATTCATATTATTATAATCTTTCATTTTATCATTTAATAAATTTTGTTTCTCCTTTATATTCTCAGATATTTCTTCAAGTTTCTTTTCTGATGTATTTATAACTTTCTTAGTACAACAATTCTTATGATTCATTACAAATCCTTTTATTGTATTGAATTTACTATCATCAGATTGATCTATAATAATTCTAAGAAAGTCATTATTTTCTTGATAACCACGTAGATGTTTTAGTAATGCTTCTGTATCATTTGGTAGTTTAGATTCTATTATATCTGTAAATCTCGGAGCATCCGTATTTTCAATGAATTCATAAGTACATTTCTTATCAAGTTTAATATGAATAAATCCTTTAGGTTCCATTTCTCCAAAATTCAATCTAGAGAATGATCCGGTATAAATAAAATTATGATATTCTGAATGAGTATGTATATGACCAAACACAGTATAATACTTACATATCTGTTCTAGCTTCTTTGCATCCCAAACATATGGTGATTTCATAATCTCATCACTGACTTGACCAGCGAAACCTACATGAGTACTCATACCATGACCAAATATAAAATCATATTTATCATCAAGATATTCTTTATAATAAGATTGATCTCTAACATATTCTTCTGGAAGAATAAGTAATTTAAGACCTAATACATTTAATTTAGTTACAGTATTAACTATAAAGAACTTATCTGATGTATAATGTAATAATCCATTTATTTGATATCTTTCATGTGATTCTGTTCCTTCTATTACTATAATCGTAGCACCGGTAGAAATACAATCAGATATAAATTTATTAAAATTAATATTCGCTGTAGAATCTACCATTACTCTACAATCATACGAATCTCCACATATTACTATAAGATCAACATTATTCTTCTTAGCATATTCTATAAAATGTTTTCTAAGACATTCATAAACATAATCATCATTATTCAATTTTCCAAAATGGATATCACCAATACATAAAATGTTCATATTCTCGTTCCTTTTCAGTCACAATAATATGTAATCGAATTACTTTTTAGAGTTTTCTGTACATCGATAACTCTTTGATTTGGTGAACCTCTATATTTTAATGAAATGTTTCTTTGAGAAAGAATAAATCGACCATCTACAATTACATCTATAAGTTTTAAGATATCTTGTGGAATAGCTTTCTCTTCCATTAATTCTTCCCATGTATAACCAGTCCATACCCAAATACTTTTATCAGGAAGTTGTTCTTTTATCAGTTTTATAATAGAATAAACATCTGAACGATTCTTAGGATCAAGAGGTTCCCCACCAAGTATAGAAAATCCAGTAATAAATTCTTTTTTAAGATTTTCTATAATCAAATTCATTTCATCATTAGTAAACTTTTTACCATAATTATAATCCCAAGATTCTTTATTATGACATCCCTCACAAGCATGAGGACAACCTGAAACATACAAAGCTATTCTAACCCCAGGACCATCTGCTACATCAAAAAATTTTATATTTCCAAAATGAATAGTAAAGTTATCAACAATCTCTTTCATATAAGCCTCCTTTTCGAAAAAATAAAACTCGTTATATTTTATTATTTCTAATATTTTTAATATTTATAAGAAAAACATTCTAATATACCATAATAGGAGTAATTATATGAAACTGAATATAAATAAGCTTTATTCTGTATTTACTACATCAAATTACATAGAAAATAAACAGATTAAGATATTGGGATATATTAATTATGAACGTGCTTCCCAATATAATTCTATGGTAGAAAATGTAGCTATTAATGAAAAATTTATTAACAATGTTGGTGATGGAGATACACTAGAATATCTTAAAAATCAAATTTATTATGATTGTGCTGTAGTTGAAAACAAAAATGGTGAATGGGTAATTACTGATGAACATTTAATCCTTTGGGATGATATTATTGATTTTGATAAGACAGAAATTATAAATGAAAGTCATGTATATAAGATGGAATTTAAAATAAAGAATCTATCTAATACTGATACATTCAATAAGGATGATATTGTAAAAACTATAAAGAATGCTATAGATAAAGTATATAATATAGAAAAAGAAAAAGTAGCTATCGAATTTACAGAAATTTATGATAGTTCATTAGATTCTGTAGGATCTCAGTTGGAAAAATCCAGGGCTATTATAGATAAAGCTAATGATTCATTGTTATCTATGATTTCATTAGAAACATCCGCAAAGCAAATCAATTCACAATTCACCGATAATAATATTCTTGGAAAAGTTAACGATATGACTACGAAGTTAAATGATATGGATAAAGCATTAACTTCTGTAATTTCTAGACTTAAATAAAAAAAATAAGTGGGGATTATAATATCCCCACTTTAATATTTATGCTATCATTCCTGCTAATGCTTTTATTCCCATAAAAATTTCTTGTTTGTGTTCCCAAGCGAATTCACCACACATCTTAGCTATCTTTTTTACTAATTCTTTATTTCTTTCTTTACGTTCTTGTGCTTCTTTTAGTGATGTCATTGAATCTTGCTCCGACTGCATATGTATTCCATTATACGCATTCGAATCTAAGCATATTTTAACATAATTTGCACTAATTGGTGTTTCACAAATTGGATAATTCATTATTCTTGAATTCAATAAAATTCTATTAAAAGTATAATAACTTCCACAATTTATAAAAATATGATTTATATATAACTTATCACCTTCACTATATAATTCAAATAAAACTCTCTCATACTGTAAATTATGACGTTCTGTAAAAATAAACATCTTCATGTATTCTCTTATATATTCATTAATAGTATTATTTGCTTGTAAAATCTCTCGAACGTTATTATTCTCATCTATAAAACGAAGATTAAAAAGATCATCAGCTATCAAAATATCATCTAATTCTTTTAATGAATATATACCATTAGGTATTTCATGTCTACATGTTAATTTAACTATATTTTTATTATGCCTAGAAGATTCAAATGAATTTTCTAAAACAGTCTGTTTACCCTCAGGGGTATCTATTTGTTTACTAAACATTTCACAAAATTCTTTAGTTTTAAAGAAAAATATTCCAAATGGCATAAACACAGTAATTGGATCTTCAATGGGGATATCATAATAATGATGATTCTCTTTACCCATAGGATAATATCGAATCACTTCAATATTATCATATGTATTTTTAATTAACACAGGTTTATTTTCTTCATCATATGTCCAAAGTGGTTTTTCACTCAAGATCTCAAAATTTGTTCCTATAATCATATTACAATTATACACCTCCAGCTATATAATATATAATTAGAAAAAATATAAAGCGGGACCCGGTTCCTACCGGGTCCCCAAGGAGTCAATTATGAAATTCTTTCGATCAGAGAATTTCATACAGCACTAGGGAGATTTGAACTCCCATAGATAAATCTGTTTTACCATTTAAACTATAGTGCTACCAAGAAAGATTACTTCTTTCCTTTCTTTGTAATCCTTCCGATGAAGAAAGATCCAACAGAAAGAATTCCAGCGAAGATTCCGCCAGCAACCTTTCCACCTGTGGTCTTTGGTACCACATCCTTAACAGAGTCTGTTACAGACTTCACGATTCCCTTCTTTTCTGAATCAGCCATATTAGGCCCTCCTGAAATTTATTAGTAGCGCGCGCTTTGGCTACTTTGATTTTTGGATGTATCTCTACATTCAGTCATATAATATATAACTAAAAAAAATTTCAGTTTTTACACTATTTACTGTAATAGAAATACATCTATTTGTTCTTTATATATAAAAAATTATAAAGGAAACTTTTGTGCTGGAATCATAAAGATATGTTTAGTATCTCGTTTTTCTTCACTATAATGATTCTCAATAACCATATTAATAAAGTTATCAAAATCTGTATAGTCCTTATCAACGATCTTGATATAATTAAACTTATCCTCTTTAATCACTGCTTTATCTTTAAGTAATGATTTCTGTTTGGAATCTTTTGGATATTTACTTCCATCTTTTATTTCTACAACAAGATCAAACTTTGGTAAGAAGAAATCTGGTATATACCAACGTTCCTTTTCAGTATAAATATCATAATACTGAATATATAACTCTCTAGGGCATTCAACTATATCAGTAGAATCAAATTTATACTTATCTACAAGATATCTCAAAAAATCCAATTCATAATTCCCAACATAAGTAATTTCTACACCATCTGGGAATTTAAATTTTCCAGAAATATGTCTATTAGCCATCATTTTAGCTTGATGTTCTGGATCTTTAAGTAAATTATCTGTACCATAAACCTTTTTCATATTTTTTCTAAAAATTTCTCTACTTTTCTTAGCACATTCTGGAGAATCACAAATACGTTTATATTTACGTTTTACAGGATCCCAAGGTCTAGGATTTTTATTACATATAGGACAGATATATGGTCCTGGATTACGTTTTTCATAAAGATATTTATAAATATCTTCATCGCCAACTAAATCCTTATGATATTTAGAAGCATGTTTAACTAAATCGTTAAATTCATGAAATCGTTGTCCACAATCTAAACATTTGAATCTACGTCTACCACCAACATCTTTTCTATTATTATAAATATATTTCTTACTTCCTGTATTCTTATAATCTTCTACAGAAATAAACCAAAATGATTCTTTCGATTCATCTTCTGACATAAATCCATAATCTCTATAGAAATCAATAGCAGTCGTATTTTTATCAGCTACGTTTAAAGTAATCTTAGAACTTTCATACATATTATCTGCAATATATTCTACATACTTGAGAATATATGTACCGATTCCTTGTTTTCTATAGTTATCATCAACAACTAATTTGTTTACATTAATATCATTACCATTTTTACCAAATGTAACAAAACCTTTAACAGAATCATTATCCATATAAAGCATAAACATTTGACGTTCATTCTTTAATTCATTAATAATGTATTCTTTTGTTTTTGTATCATCATGTTTATATTGAGAATCATATTTGGTTATAGTTCCCATAAGACTATTATACAATTTACATATATCATCTAATGGAACTTCTTTATTTTCATATTCCGTAGATACAAATTTAACTTCATCATCTTCTAAATAAATTTGTTGCATCTTGTCAACATCTTTATAATTGGTTATCTTATTATCTACTGTTTTAATCATTTTCATAATAGATACCTCATCTTAAGTATATAGGGTTGTCGTCGGAAAAAAATAAAAGAGGGCTATAAGCCCTCTTTTAATTAATTTTCAAATGGTAGATCTAACTGGACTTTTTCAACAGCTTTGTCAATTTCTTCCAAATTAGATTCTGCATATTTCTTTACGATCTCATCGTTTATACTAACATAACCCTTTACATGATTCATAAATGTTATAGTTACGTTAGATCGACTTTCCAATTCAAACCTTACAGGTTCAAATGTTACATAGTTCCACTGAATCTTAGATTCGCTGTAACCAGAATTTGTACCATTTACAAAATGCTTGAAAGCTTTTTGGAAATATCTGTACAACGTTTCATATATTTGAAATTTGATCTCTGGGAAATCCGGCAAATCAAATTTAAACCAACTATTAGCCGTAGCACGAATAATTCCTGTATCTTTCTCAATAGCTACTTCTGTGGAAGCTTTTGGGATCATAAAAGTATAAGGTAAGAATCTACCATTATTATAGAATGTTACTCCTACAAAGATATCTTCAAGATACAATAGTCCCTGATAACAATCTTTGTACATTCCGTCATAGAAAAGATCAAATTCTTGATCATTTTCATTGATTGGATTTTTGATTTTGAATTCTTTCATAATTTGTTCCTCCATGTATATAATATATAATTTAATTAATCGTCGTCTTCATAGTCATTCAAATTAATATTAGAAGAAACTTCCATACCTATATATTCATCTTCTTGAGTATTTGTAGGTTTATGATTATCGGTATTTGTTGGAGGATCAAGATAATCCATATTTTCTTCATCTGGAGTTAAATCATATTGAGTATAATCGATACCTGTAACTTCAGACATACGTTTTATATACATCTTACGATAATGCTCTTGAATCTTTTGATTATCTACAGAAATTCGTTTACCATTATCGTCTTCTACGATATAGCTCTTAGCTAACATATTTACACCACCACCACGTAAATTATGTAAATTGTTAGCAGAAATAACTACTGGATGTTCTTCCAAAATTTTCTTACTTCTTTCAAGTAATTTATCATCCATACCAATCATAGCTTTCTTTTCAGCATTTACTCTATTCTGTAATTCAGCATAAGGTAAATCATAATCCAATGGAACGTTTCCAGTAACATTTAGTGTATCGAAAGTTTCTTCAGGTTTTATATTCTTTTTCTTATATATTTCAAGTTCTCTTAATTTAAGTTCCCAAGCAACAATATCTTGCTGTTCAGTAGTTAATGTATCACGCATATTACTATTAAGAAGGAATATATCCTTATGACTCATTTTATGAACTTTTTGAGCAAATTCTCTGTATGAAGATTTCTCTTCATCTGTAAGAAGGTTTGTATTACCAAACCTAGAAGCATAGTTGTTATTTTCCATATATAAACTCCATTTTAGTCATTAAATTGAGGTTCTATAACACGTATAGATCCATTGTTATTAAAATACCTAACCTTGACTGGGTATTTCAGTCCTTCCATCTCAATTCTAACATCAACATGTTTATTTTCTTTATCAAATGAATATTTTAGATGACATTCTCTATTCATTTGTGCTTCAAGTTCAGCTTCAAATTTCTGTAGATTTAATGATATTTCTACTTGATCCATAAAATCGAATTTACCAAAAAATTGTTTTAGTCCTAAACCTGGAAATAAAGGTAAATCTCCTTTATTTATAGATAATCTAGTCATCAGATTATTAAACAAAACAGTTTCTTGTATATCTTCATTAGTATTTTTGTTTCGAAATAGTTTACCATTTACATCTAGCCGAAATGTTGGATTAATCAAAACTTTATCAGCCATATAAAACTCCATTCATATGTATAAATTACTTCTATATTAAGATGTGATTTTTTAATAAATTAAAGAAAAAAAAAGAAAGAGCATAATAGCTCTTTCTTTTAATTTTTACTTTTTCCACACAGTTTTTAATTCATTGTAATCATAAATAAAATAAATTCTAAATTTATTATCATCTTTTAAAAATCCGATATCTTTAAATCCATTTTTCATTACACAATTCGCTATAACATTATCCATCGATGTATTTAAATCATCTACTAGATTTAACTTTTTCAATTCCAAATATAGATGATTTAAAAATCCATCCTTTATGAAATAATGTATTTGATTATCATTATCCAGAATATTATAAACTGCTACTTTTAAATTAGTAGATTTTAATTCTTTTACTCTTGTAGGTATTGGTAAATATAGATTTGAGACATATGTATACAAATTATTTATAGTATGGAATACATCAACTCTATATTTTGGTGACATTTCTTCAACTATATCTTTTATTAAACGATTGGTCATATAATAGAAATCTCTATAATTTCCTTTAATGATCTTAGTTTTTTGTGGTTTTTCGATTAATTTTTTCGTTGCTGTTAATATTACCATATTGTTTTCCTCCTTGAATAGGTATTATCTTCTATATAATATATAATTTAAATCACATTAACTAAAAAATTTAAAAAATTTTTTAATTACATAGTATCATTTTAGAAATTATTTTGATTAATCTTTTGTATTTAGTTTTAACGCGTCGAAAATGAACGCGATTTAAATCTAAAATACATTAGCTTAACGCGTTTCAACTTTCGTGATACGATTTAAATGGGGTAATTTCTTATTTTCAATTTCTCTGTCATTTTTATTTAATTTTTTATCTTCAAAATTATATTTTTTAATTATTTTAACTAGAAAATTTAAAAAAATTTTTAATTACATAGTATCTCATTAGTTATAATTATTTTAATCTTTTGTATTTAGTTTTACGCGTTTTAACATTTCGTGAAAAAAATTCAAAAATAAATAGTTTTAACGCGTTTTAAGATTCGCGATACGAATTAAATGGGGGTATTTTTTATTTTCAATTTTCTATAATTTTTTATTGATTTTTCTATTTTCTTTATATTTTTGACATTATAGTATATCAATGAATGGAGTATTTAGAATATGATTAACAAATTAACTGAATCAAAATTCTTTTCTTTTATAAATAAAAAGTATAATTATAGTCAATTATTTCAAAAAATTAATTTTATGGACTATAAATTACCCGATGATGTAATTATGGATAGATTATCTGCTTTCAAAGGATATAAATATCCATTTGTAGATAATGTAATTGAAGCTGTTAAAACTAGAAAAGTTATTCCTTGTGATTTTACAATGTCTACTACTAATAAATCTGCAAAAGATTTATTTATAGATTATAAATTACCTAGATCATTATTTAGTATGAATGGTATCAATAATGGTAAAATAGTAAATTATGTGGATCTTAGTATAAAAGGAAAATATTTGAAAACTCCTCAAGGAGTTATTTCTTATTATGATATACCAGATTTAACTCTATATCATTTACTTTCTGCTGCATATGTACAATTACAATTAATTGAAGATCCTCAATTAAGTACAAATAAATCTTTTTTAACTAAAGTATCAGAATCATATGCATTAATAGTAAGTAAAATTATTGATAATATGTTTCCTATCATCTCTACTTCAAATACTGGATATGATAAAGTATTCTTTTTATCTATGGTTTTCTGTCTTCAAGCTATGTTTGGAGTAGATAAAGAAGATGCTATAAATAATGCTTTGAAAAGTAAATTTATATCTAATCCTACAATATTGAAAAATGAATGTTTATATTATCAGACAGATAAAAATATTATGGCTAATGTAGATTATAATACTATATTTCCATTGGATAATTTCTGTAAAATTATTTGTGAAGAATATGAATTTATTGAAAATGATGCATTGAAATCAGAAAATTTAATGTTATTTTTTACTAAACGTATGAATAAAAATTCTATGTTTGCATTAGATTCTGCTTCAGCATTTATTAATATGCTTATTTTAGGTAAAGCTTCTTTAGGTTTATTTAACGATATGATTATAAAGAATTATTTACAATTAGCTAGTTATGATATTGTAAAAGAAATAGCAGCTTGTATTAAGAGATAAAAAAAAATAAAGGTGGGATATATCCCACCTTTATTAATTATTGCTGTTGATTTTCTAGATCATAATGGAACATAGAACATTTATTGTTTAAATCCATTTCTATATTAAAATCTTTAACGGAATTTACTACATTGTCTAATGTATCATGAAAATGAATACTTTTTGTTAATATAACGTTATTATTACTTAATGCTATTTCTTTAATAGCATTTACTGCGGTATTTATATTTTCATTATTGAATTTATCTAATTCTTTATCAGTGAATTCAATAGAACCTATAACTTTACCATTAGCATCTTTAATAATCATATTAATACTCCATAAAATATAAATAGTAGAGTTATTTCTAACTCTCCATTAATATAATATATAAATAAAAAATACATATTTTTTTAAAATA
>ODAI011707507.1_pt1 | contig 25866 bp, 22 predicted proteins | sample 1539321 | NCBI WGS metagenome assembly ODAI01 (sample SAMN02144231, study PRJEB22623) | gut metagenome | biome: sheep rumen | host: Ovis aries | place: New Zealand
ATAGAGGGCTGTGCACCGCTCCTTGTGCACCGAGGCCAGCACCACCAGTGGGTCGAATTTCTCTACCATCACCTGGGTGCAGCCATGCGTGAGGCAGTTCATCGTGGCGAGCACCACGCCGAAGCAGTGGAACAGCGGCACGCACACGCAGAGTTTGTCGTTCTGCGTGAACTCCATGTTCTCGCCAGTGATATAGCCGTCGTTGGTGATGTTGTAGTGGGTGAGCATCACGCCCTTGGGGAAGCCGGTCGTGCCCGAGGTGTACTGCATGTTGCAAACGTCGTGGCACGTGACGTTCTTCTTCATCTTGTCGAGCTCTTCGTCGTCGATGTTCTGTCCGAGGAGCAGCAGCTCGGCGGTGTTGTACATGCCGCGGTATTTCTCCATGCCGATGAAGACGACGTTCTTCATGTGGGGGAAGCGCTCGCTGTTCAGATGGCCGCGCTCGCACGTCTTCAGCTCGGGCAGCATGGTGTAGGTCATGTCGACGTAGTTGCAATCCCACGTACCGTCGGTGATGCAGAGGGTGTGCATGTCGGAGTCCTTGCAGAGGTACTCCAGCTCGTTCTGCTTGTAGTTGGTGTTGACCGTTACCAGTACGGCACCGATTTTAGCAGTAGCATACAGGAAAGTCAGCCAGTCGGGCACGTTAGTAGCCCAGATACCGACATTCGACCCCTTCTTCACGCCAATGGCGATGAGTCCCTTGGCGAGGTTGTCGACACGCTCGTTAAACTTGCTCCACGTAAATCGCAGGTCGCGGTCGCTATAGACAATGTACTCCTTGTCGGGCGTCGTCTCGGCCCAATGTTCAAGCCACTGCCCGAGTGTGCGGTCGGAGAGTGTATAGCCTGCGGCGCCTGTTTCTGCCGGGTATGTTCTGTCAGGCAGTGGACGGCCTGCCATGTCTAATTTCACGCTACTCATATTAGAACGGGATATAAACCAATGCTAAGATTTTTGCAGACTTGCCAAGTGCACCGTGCAGATGGTGCTTCACTATCGAGTCGTAATAGATAGAGTCGCCCTGCATCAAAGTATATTTCTCCTTGCCGTACTCCAGCTCTATCTCACCCTCCATGACATAGATGAACTCCTCGCCCTCATGTGCAGAGAGCTTGTAGTCAAGGCTCTCCGTGGGGTTGATGTCAATGATAAACGGCTCCATGTGGCGTCCGGCCTTCTGCTGTGCCAGCGGGTGATACTCCATGTGCTTGCGGGCATCGGTGGCACCGTTCGAGAAGCTGATGCTGCTGTCACGCTCGCGGTCTGCAGCACGGCAGACGATGGGTCCCAGCGAGTCGTTGTCGTCCATGAACGTACCTAAGCGTACGCCCAAGGCTCGTGCTATCTTGATCAGCGGACCCAGCGAAGGCAGGTTCTGGTCGTTTTCTATACTGTTGATTTGTTCTACCGAAAGTCCGCTGCGTTCAGCTATCTCCTCTACGCTGAGGTTTTTGGACTCGCGGATTCCCTTGATTTTCAATCCTACAATTGAATGATTGTCTGCCATTTTTATAGAATATATTATTACACCTAGTTCGTTTTCGGCTGCAAAGGTACGAATAAGTGAGAACAATCCAAAACAAAAAACACTTTTTTTGTTTTTATTGTCGAACGAAAGTACGTTCGACCGTCAGGTCAAAGGTACGAATAAGTGAGAACAATCCAAAACAAAAATCATTTTTTGTTTTATTAGTACCTTCAACACCTCAATCCTTTATGGGAAGTGAGGACAAAAATGCACTCCCGTTCGTCACACATATATATAATATTAATTGGTACGCATGAACAGGATACTCGTCAGTTTTCTCGTCGGTTGCACCATCACGGCAACTGCTCACGCACAGGGACTCACCGACATGAGCCGCAGTCAGCATGCACACATGCACAACCTGCCCATGGGGGCTACCCGGTGGACGGGCGGCTTCTGGGGTGAGCGTTTCAACATACTGTCGACCACTGGTGTATGGTCGATGTGGGAAACATGGAACACACCGTGGGAAGTCGTTGACAACAACGGGCTGCACGGCTCGCACGGATTCCGCAACTTCGAGGTGGCTGCAGGCACCGTCAAGGGCAAGCACCACGGTCCCCCGTTCCACGACGGCGACATGTACAAATGGCTTGAAGCCTGCGCTGCCGTCTATGCCGTGACGAAGGATGCCAGACTTGACACGCTGATGGACCGCTTCATCCAGCAGGTGCAGCTGGCACAGCGTGCCGACGGCTACATCCACACCCCCGTGGTCATCAGCGAGCGCAATCAGGGCATCGACTCGCATGCCGGCGACCAAACCAACGTAGGCATCGAGATAGGCAACGACCACAAACATGCCTTTGCTTCACGGCTGAACTTCGAGACCTACAACCTGGGGCACCTCATGACGGCAGGCATCGTTCACAAGCGGGCCACGGGCAAGACCACGCTCTTCGACTGCAGCCGCCGAGCTGCCGACTTCCTGTACAACTTCCTGACCAACGATGCCGCCGAACTCTCGCGTAACGCCATCTGCCCCAGCCACTACATGGGAGCCGCCGAGATGTACCGCGAGACGGGCGACGAGCGCTACCTGACGCTGGCCAAGGGACTCATAGCCATACGCGACTCGGTGAAGAATGGTGAGGACCACAACCAGGACCGCCACAAGTTCCGCGACCAGTACGAGGCCATGGGACATGCCGTACGCGCCAACTACCTCTATGCTGGCGTGGCCGACCTCTATGCCGAGACGGGCGAGGAGCAGCTCATGAAGAATCTGACAGCCATCTGGAACGACATCGTACAGCACAAGATATACATCACCGGAGGCTGCGGTGCACTCTACGACGGCGTATCGCCTGACGGCACCACCTACGACCAGCCCTCCATCCAGCAGATTCACCAAGCCTACGGCCGACAGTACCAACTGCCACAGGAGACAGCCCACAACGAGATATGTGCACAGATAGGCATGCTGCTCTTCTCCTGGCGCATGTATCAAGCCACGGGCGGCGACCCACAGTATGTCGACAACATCGAGAACGAGCTATACAACGGCATACTCAGCGGCATATCGCTCGACGGCCGTGACTTCTTCTACACCGAAGCGCTGCGCCGCACTAAGGAGTTCCCCTACCAGATGCGGTGGCCCAAGCACCGCCAGCACTATATCACCTGCTTCTGCTGTCCGCCCAACACGCTTCGCACGCTGTGCGAGGCTCAGGAGTACGCCTACTCCGTCTGTGGGGACACGCTGTGGGTCAACCTCTACGGTCAGAACACGCTCAGCACCAAGGATCTCGAGATAGAACAGACTACCGACTACCCATGGGACGGAAAGGTGACGCTGACCGTCAAGCGTGCCAAGACACTGCGTAGCATCCGCATGCACATTCCAGGCTGGAGCAACGGCATGACGCTGCGACTGAACGGACAGCCCATAGTGGCCGAGGCACTGCGCGAGCCGCGCAAATGGAAGAAAGGCGACCGGATAGAATTGGAACTGCCGATGACCCCCCAGCTCATAGAGGCAAACCCGCTGGTCGAGGAGGCCAAGAACCAGGTTGCCGTCATGCGAGGCCCCATCGTCTACTGCCTTGAGGGACAGGACATTGAGGGTGGTCATCGCATCAACGACATCGCCATACCTGCCGACATCCAGTTTACCGAGCGTAAGATGACCATCAGTGGCCACGAGGTGGTAGCCCTCGAGGGCGACGCCCTGCTGGTGGACGAAGACTTCTGGCGCAGCGACGAGTTGTATCGTGTGGTGCGCCCCCGTCAGCACCGGACAGTACGCATACGTCTCATCCCGTATTACGCCTGGGACAACCGCGGTATTGACGACATGAGCGTCTGGCTGCCGCTGGCCCGTTGAATAATGCTTAATGCTTTGCTATAATGCTTAATTCTTAATGCTTAATGCTTAATGACTTGCTGCGCCTCCAAAAGTATTGTCCAACATTTTAAATGAGAAATGAGGAATGAGTAATGAGAAATTGTAAATGAAAAATGAGAAATGATTCATCCCCCCAAAATGTTGTCCATGTTGTCCAAGTTGTCTGACATATAATTCGTGAAATTCGTGTTTTTTTGAAAGAACAACGGGACGACTGCACAGCGGGTAATTTTATTTGCACGGCTGGTAACTGACGTTACTTGCTGCGTGGCGAGAATAATACATACCACGGTAGCGATACGTGGCAAGACAGGGAAAACACACGGTTTCTGGCATTATTTCACAAATTTTCACACTGACAACTGACAACTGACATTTCGTATTTTTGCACCAGAAACGATTATTATAAATATATTAATATAAAACAAGTTGAAAATACGCTGCCCTTTTTGCATTTTCCAAAACACCAAATGTCAGTTGTCAGTAACAGAAAAAAGTGCAGGCCACAAGAAAAACATGAGGAAAAAAGTTGCGGAATCGAAAAAAAATCGTAAATTTGCAGACAATTAGAATAAAACGTATTACCTGAATAAAAGCTGTTATGAAGATTGGACTATTCATTCCCTGCTACGTGGATGCCGTCTTTCCAGAAGTCGGAGTGGCAACGTGGAAGCTGCTTAAACACCTGGGGCTGGACGTGTCGTACCCAGAGAAGCAAACCTGCTGCGGACAGCCGATGGCCAACGCAGGTTTTGAAAAGCAGGCCATACCCCTGGCCGAGAAGTTCGAGGAGAAGTTCAAGTCGTTCGACTACGTCGTGGCTCCCAGCGTCAGCTGTACGGCGTTCGTCCGGATAAACTATCCGCGGCTGATGGACCACGAGTGTCAGACGGCCAACCGATGCATGGACGTGGTAGAGTTCCTGCACGACGTGGTGAAGGTCGACCGCCGGCTGGGCACGTTTCCCCACAAGGTGTCGCTGCACAACTCGTGCCACGGAGTGCGCGAACTGGGGCTGTCGTCACCCTCGGAAGAGCACGTGCAGAAGTTCAACAAGATCAAGGACCTGCTGCTGCTCGTCGACGGCATCGACGTCGTAGAACCCGACCGCCCCGACGAGTGCTGCGGTTTCGGCGGCATGTTCTCGGTGGAAGAAACGGCCGTCAGCGCACAGATGGGCCGCGACAAGTTAGAGCGCCACATACAGACGCGTGCGGAATACATCACAGGTCCCGACTGCTCCTGCCTGATGCACATGGCCGGCGTGGCACGGAAGCAGGGCCTTCAGATAGGCTTCAAGCATGTAGTTGAAATACTGGCCGCTGGGCTTTGAAAAGTAAAAGGTAAAAGTGAAAAGTGAAAAATTTGCTACCGCACTTGAAACATTATGCACTGATAAGGGAGAAGAAACAGTAATATTAATTTAAGGAATAGATGAAATGCGGAAGCAAATTTTTCACTTTTCACTATTACCTTTAACTTTAAGAATTATATGGGTACACAACATAGTAAGGCCGCCAAAGAGTTTCTAAAAAATCAGACGTACGCCCACTGGCACGATGCTACGTTCTGGGCCGTACGCTCGAAGCGCGACAACATGGCCTACGGGCTGGACGAGTGGGAACAACTGCGCGAAAAGGCTTCGCAGATCAAGCGACACACCATCACCCACCTCGACGAATACCTTGACCAGTTTAGCACCAATGCCGAGAAGAACGGCGCCGAGGTTCACTGGGCCAAGGATGCTCAGGAGTTCAACGAAATCGTGTATGGCATACTGAAGAACCACAACGTCAAGAAGATGGTCAAGTCGAAGTCCATGCTCACCGAGGAATGTGAGATGAACCCCTACTTGGAGTCGAAAGGCATTGAGGTGGTAGAGACTGACCTCGGCGAGCGCATCATACAGCTGAAGGGACAGAAACCGAGCCACATCGTCATGCCTGCCATACACCTCAACCACGACGACGTGGGTGAACTGTTCGAGGAAAAAGGCATCAGCAACGAGAAAGGAAACCACGACCCCACGTTCCTGACCTACAGAGCACGTCTCAGCCTGCGCAACGAGTTCCTGACAGCAGATGCCGGCATGACGGGAGCCAACTTCGGAATAGCCGAGACGGGCGACGTCGTGGTTTGCACCAACGAGGGCAATGCAGACATGTCGACTTCGTGTCCGCGGTTGCACATAGTGGCTATCGGACTTGAGAAAGTGATACCCAACTACGAGTGTCTGGCCGTCTTTCAGCGCATGCTCTGCAGGGCTGGCACCGGACAGCCGACCACAACCTACACGTCGCATTTCCGCAAGGCTCGCCCTACGGCCCACCACATGCACATCGTACTGGTTGACAACGGCCGCTCGGAATGGATAGCCAATCCCGAGCACTGGGAGTCGCTGAAGTGCATACGCTGCGGCTCGTGCATGAACACGTGCCCCGTCTACAGACGCAGTGGCGGCTACAGCTACAGCTACTTCATACCCGGCCCTATAGGCATTAACCTCGGCATGCTGCGCGACCCACAGCGCCACAGCGGCAATGTCTCGGCATGTACGCTCTGTCTGAGCTGCCAGACGGTATGCCCCGTCAAGATCAACCTGGGCGACCAGGTCTACCAGTGGCGGCAGCAACTTGACGAACTGGGCACAGCCAATCCGCAGAAGAAACTGATGTGTCGCGGCATGTCGATGCTTTACGGCTCGCCAGGACTCTACAACCTTGGCACAGAACTTGCCCACTGGGCTAACTACATACCGTCGCCCGTCATGAACTGCGGACTGAACCCGTGGGCCGAGGGGCACAAGATGATGGAATTTCCAAAGAAACCGTTCCACAAAATGATAAAAGATATAGAGAAATGAGCAGCAAGGAGGACATATTGAAGAAATACAGGGCTAACGTGCACCAGAAGTACGACATGCCCGACCTAAGCGACATAACGGCCGTGCAGTACCCAGACCCGCTGCTGCAGTTTATGAACATGACGAAAAGCGTGGGCGGTAACGCCATCGAGGTAGAACAGGGACGCGACATCAACCAGATCATCAGGGAACTCTATCCTGACGCCAAAGAGATAGCCTCCAACCTGCCCGAAATAACCATTGCGACACGCAACCCCGACGAGGTAGGACGGGCTCGCGACCTGAACGGCACCGACGTGGGCATCGTACGCGGCATGTTTGGCGTAGCAGAAAACGGCTGCGTATGGATTCCACAACAGATGAAGGAGAAAGCCGTCTGCTTCATCTCCGAGAACCTCGTCATACTGTTGCCGAAAAGTCAGATTGTCAACAACATGCACGAGGCATACCGGCGACTGGCCGAGCATGACCCCAAAAGTGGAACAGATAAATTCGACGAGTATGGCTACGGCACCTTCATCAGCGGACCGTCCAAGACGGCTGACATCGCCCAGGTGCTCGTCATGGGAGCACAGGCAGCCCGTTCGGCTACCGTCCTGCTGATGCCGGAATAGCCCCCTACCCTACAAGACAAGAAACAAGAAAGCAATGATGTTAGAAATGCATCAAGTGACTATCGGACAGCAAATAGTAAAGCTGTCGATGGTGGTGAACGACGGAAAGATAGCCTGCATAACAGGAGCACATGGGGCGGGAAAGACAACGCTGCTGAGAGCCGTACTGGGATTCATACCGGTGGACAGCGGATTCATCAGCATAGACGGCGAACTGCTAACGCCACAGTCGGCACCCTACTTTCGCAAGCAGACGGCCTACGTACCGCAGCACCTGACACTGCCAGAAGGTTACACCGGGGTGCCTACCGACTACGTGCAACTGCTGAGAAAAGCCGTAGACTCAGGAAAGCCGCTGCTCATAGTCGACGAACCGCCACAGCCGGTAGGTACTGACGTGGAGGAGGAAATAGACCGCTTGCTGCAAGCTGCCGCCCAAAGAGGAACCACCGTGCTGGCCGTCAATCAACGGATTCAACCAAACCCGATACGCCTATGAGGACTACCTATCTTATACTGCTGCTGGCCCTGTTGGCGTGGAAAGGCTACCATGCGTGGCTGCGAGGTCGTGCCACATGGAACTACGACCGAAAGCACTGCAAGTCGCTTGAGGAATATCTGCTGGGCAACGGTGCCAAGCGCTTCGAGGCTCTTCTCCCCTTTGTTCGCCATGCCCTGCAACGAGCATTGATACCCCTCTGCCGTCAGTGGCGGCTGTGGCTGATTGTAGCAGCTATCGGCATACTCGTATGGATTGTGACGAAGTAATGTGTCAGTCTTCGTATCGCTTGCCCCAGTAATTGACCATACGCTCATAAAGCTTCTGCTCCGAGGGCGAGTGCTGACCGTGCCAGAACCGCTCGTTCAGCAAGGCATCAGGAAGGTACTGTTGGGCAGTAAAATGGCCGGCATAGTCGTGAGGATACTTATAGCCGTCGCTGTAGCCTAAGTCTTTCATCAGCTTCGTGGGTGCATTGCGCAGATGAAGGGGTACTGGCTGGTTGCCTGTCTGCTTGACCACCCCAAGTGCAGTATCTATACCCAGATAGGCAGAATTGCTCTTTGGCGACGTAGCCAGATAGACAGCACACTCGGCCAACGGGATACGGCCTTCGGGCCACCCAATCTTCATGACGGCATCAAACGCAGCATTGGCAAGCAACAGGGCGTTAGGATTGGCCAAGCCAATGTCCTCGGCAGCAGAGATAACCAGTCGGCGGGCAATGAACTGCGGGTCTTCACCACCCTCTATCATGCGAGCCATCCAGTAGAGTGCGGCGTCAGGATCAGAACCGCGAATAGACTTGATAAAGGCCGATATGATGTCGTAGTGCATCTCGCCGTCCTTGTCGTAAGCCAATGGATTTTGCTGCAGACATCGCTCTACCAGCTCGTCAGTAATAACCGTTGCTTCCTCAGGCGACGCTTCAGTCACCAACTCAAGAATGTTCAGCAGTTTGCGGGCGTCGCCACCGCTATAGCGTAACATGGCTCCCGTTTCCTTCAGTTCAATCTTACGCTCCTTCAAAAAGACATCCTTAGTGATAGCCCGACGAAGTAGCTCCAACAAGTCGTCCTTGTCGAGCGATTTAAGCACATAAAGCTGACAACGCGACAACAACGGACGGATAACCTCAAAAGAGGGATTCTCCGTCGTGGCGCCTATCAGCGTCACGACTCCCTTCTCAACAGCACCCAGCAGCGAGTCTTGCTGCGACTTCGAGAAACGGTGAATCTCGTCAATAAATAAAATAGGTGAAGCCTCGTTGAAGAAACGGCCCTTCTGGGCACGCTCTATCACGTCACGCACATCCTTCACGCCACTCGTTACGGCAGACAGCGTGTAGAAAGGCGTCTGAAGACGATTGGCTATTATATGAGCCAGCGTCGTCTTACCTACGCCCGGAGGCCCCCACAGGATAAACGACGAGATACGGCCTGCATCAATCATCTTGCGCAGTACCGCACCCTCGCCTACCAGATGCTTCTGTCCGATATAGTCGTCAAGGGTCCGCGGACGTAATCTCTCTGCTAAAGGTTCTGACATATTGCCTGCAAAGGTACGAATAAGCGAGAACAATACAAAATAAAAACTTGTTTTTATTTTTATTGTCGAGCGAAAGTACTTTCGAGCGTCAGCTCAAAGGTACGAATAAGCGGTGAAAAGCGGTGAAAACAAAAAAAAAAGAAAATTATCCGTCAAAAACTTGTAAATAGTAAATAAAGTGTGTATATTTGTAGCCAAAAAGCAATTAAGCACCCTGCTGTAACACAAATAAACAACAAATAATATGACAAAAGAAGAACAAACCAACAAGACACTGAACCTGAAGACACTCACGAAAAGCACCGTTTGGGACATTCAGGAGAACGACGTCTTCCGCATGCTGGAGGAAGCAGAAAAAGACCCGGAAATCAAGGAAAGTCTGCGCCACTACACGGACATCATACGTAGTGCCTTCATGATAGAAGAACTGAAGGAAGACACACCACTGATACGTGAGAAATATGAAAAGCAAGGATACAAAATAGGCAACATCAAGCTCGGCGAGGATAAAACAATGACATGGGTCATCAAAAAGCACCCCATCCTACGCGTCACCGACCTCACTTACGAGAACATACGCCACATCACTGCCGCAAAACTGATGGAGGTGCTCGAACGTAACTTCGGAGGCGGATGGGATTCGCTGTCGCAAAGCATACAGGACATCATCGAGAGCGGATTCGACATCTCGACCACTACACTGCCCAAAGACAGGCTGCACAAAAAAGGTGGCATGTACGAAAAGAAAATAGCCGACGGTTACGAAGTGCTGGAAGTACCTAAAGGAACATGGGTAGAAGCAATCTTTGCAAAACTCAAGCCCGAAACGGTGAAGCCACGCATGAAGTTTGACGACATTCGCCCAAGCGACAGCGAAGACGACGAGGACGAGGATGTTGAAATAGTAGACGACTACAACAAGCCCGACGAGGACGAAGTAGAACTAGAAGAACCAAACGACGAAGACATCACTGAAGACAACTACCGCACAACATTCGCCATCGACACCGATACCGACGACGATGCGGAAAGTCTCTCCGACTACCTCGTTGACGAGTAAAAATGCGCTGAAAAGTCATGCAAAAAGGCTCAAAAACATGTTTTTTGAGCTTTTTTTGTGCTTTTTTGAAAAAAACATCAGAAAAAGTTTGGTGAATTCAAAAAAACTCCTTACCTTTGCACCCGCAATTCAGCAAGAGAGCTGAAACAACAAAAAAATGATGCACCCGTAGCTCAGTTGGTAGAGCACCTGACTCTTAATCAGGGTGTCCAGGGTTCGAACCCCTGCGGGTGTACAAAGCTAAGAAAGAAGACAAGTACGAACTGCTTGCCTTCTTTTCGTTAAGAATCAGACCTTTAGCGTCTAATTCACTAATTTGGAGACAGTTCAGTAACGTAAATTTATTGTTAAACCATTCTGGCCTATTTGGAAAGGCGTGGAAAGAATTGGAGTGATTTGGAACCATTTGGAACGATTTGTGTTACCAGATGTGTTACCGCCCCAATGAAATGTGTTACCACTTTGGTTGGTTTGTGTTACTGCTAAGTAACTAAATCTCCATCGGTAGTTCGATTTCTCGCAATTTTTCATCAGACCAGGCTTAAAAAAAGTTAATTATGAAGAAGTACGTGAAAGTTGTCTTCGACCGCAAGAATGTTGCGAGCAAGACTGGAACTGGGAAAATTGAGATTTGCTGCTACCTCAGCCGTGAGGAGCGCAAGTGGGAAACCGTGGGCACCTCTACCCCAGACTCTTGGGAAGTGGCTGCACAGAGCAGAAACATATTGGCTAAGGTCAAGCACTATGAAGAGGTGATTAAGGCCATGCAAATGTTGAATGAGGAGATGACTGTCGAGAACTTCAACAATCATGTGATGGTCGAGGCAAGCAAGCAGAAGGCAGGCGATTCCAACATTTATAATGGCAATGACCTCCGCCAGAGTTTCGTTGAGTTCTGCCGTGAAAGTCTCGCTAAGGAAGACTTGGCAAAGAACTCTATCAAGAATTTCAATGTCGTGTTCGATGCTGTCGAGGAGTCAGGCATTCTCAATACATTGGCTGACCTTACATCTACTAATGTCATAGCATTTGACGCCTGGCTTCATCGTCAGAACAACAAGAGTGACTACACCATTCACGGCTATCACAAGAAAATTCACAAGTACACTCGTCAACTTTGGCGTTTGGAAATGATTTCCTCCGACCCCTACGATCATGTGAAGTTCCCGAAGGGTTGCAACAAAGAGCGTATTCCCCTCATAGAAGGTGAGTTGTTAAAGATGCGAGAGGCCAAACTTACAGGTCACCTTGAAAATGCTCGCGACCTCTTCATCTTCATGGCCTACACCGGGCTGGCCTATTGCGACATGAAGGAATTCGACTATTCAACCATGACAGAGCAGCACACCGATTACTGCTATATTGATGGCTCGCGCATGAAGACAGGCAGCAAGTTCTTCACCCCCATCCTGCCTCCGGCCATGGAAGTGCTGAAGAAGTACGACTTCAAACTGCATGTCATCAGCAATCAGAAGATCAACGACTACTGCGACATCATCAAGGAGCGTCTGAACATCAACAAGTCCATCACGTGCCACATTGCCCGTCACTCCTTCGCCACATTGATGCTTTCATATGGCATTCCCATGGAGCAAGTACAGCGGATGCTCGGCCACAAGAATATTACCACAACTCAAATTTATGGTAAGATTCTGAAGGCCAATGTGGAGAAGAATGTCACCCAGAAGCTCAAAGACCTCAAATAGTCAGTCCGTCACCCGGTAGAACACCCCCTTCAGCAACTGCGACTTTCCTGTACTCTCATGGAAGGTCGCAGTTATCTTTTCTGCGATGTACTTGCCACCCTCGATGTAGAAGAGCGCATGAGGGTCTGGTATCTCGTCAGCGAAGAATGAAAACGTGTATTTCTTCTTCGTGTCAATCTCATGCGTATATTTCAGCGGATAGCCATACGTGTCCGTCGTCTCATTGGTATTGATGCGCAGCGAGTACGGCGGATATTTTGCCTTGAAGCCGTCAATCAGTTCCACCTTGTCAAGGATAGGCCGCGGCAGTTTTCCCGTCTGTCGGTTGTAGCCGTCCCAGAACGCCACATAAATTTTGTCGAAGTAGGCTTCATTTTTCTGCTGTTCCCCCTTGGCGATGGCCTTACCCGTGTTCGTCTGCGCCAGTGCCCCATTGTTATAGTCCGTGTCGTCATAGTCAACAGACGTTGTTCCTTCGCCATAGACGGTGTTCCTTGAACCACCGTAACTGCCACCACTTCTTGTGCCTCCATAGAAATGACCACTGCCAGTAGCGACACTTCCAGAACTTGTGGTTGTGGTGTTGCCTTCCTCGTCCGTCTCTTCCGTCCACACAGTGGCACTGTCCATCTGCCCACATTCCAGGAACAGGCACTTTCCAAGAGTCTCGTCCGTGTCATCAATCCATGCCGGTACGATGTTCAGTTCCACATCGTCGGCATCCTTATCCACGACCCGACGACCAAACTGGTTGACGGCCTCCAGTCGGTTCGTGTACTCATAGTACTTCGAGTCAAATTCATCGTGCTCGAAGTCAAACTCCTTCACGAACTCCGCCTTGTAGCACCACATGATAAAATACATGTCCTCCTCCACGACATAGAACAGCTTGTGTCCGTCTGAGCCTCTTGGATAACCCCTTGAATAACTCACCATGTGTCTTCTACCCGAGTTTATTTCCTCCACCCCGCATTTCTCCAGCGTCTTGGCAAAGGCCAGCAGTTCCGGCATTGTCTGGAACACCTTTGCCTCGTTCTTATGCTCGCTGATGTACCACTCACAGCTTCTGTATGCCCACAAACGGTTGTCGTTATCGGCATACGCCAGGTTCTTCGCCCCCACATAGTCCGGTTTGTTCTCCTGCGACACCTCCACCGAATACTTGTTGATAACCTCCTCGATATGCACGTCCTTTGTCCTATAGGCCGTCATATAGGAAAACTCAAAGTTGATGGTCTTGGCCTTGTGGTTGATGGAGAACTCCCCTTCCATCAGTTTCTCCAACTCCTCAAAGAACTCAGTTAGCGTCCAATGAGGAAGAGCCACTGCGAAGTTATGCTTATACCACGTCCACGGCAGCGTATTACACAGAAGCAAGTAGTTCCACTTGCTGTTTTCTATTGAACTAAAATTCCCTGTGTAGCCCAGCTGCTCACAGATCCTCTTCAAGATATAGACGAGGAAAGGCTGAAAAGTCAGTAGCATGTTGCTGTTAGCCCAGGTCAAATTACCGTTTTCAGCAATTGTCATCGCGTTCTGCAGGTTGCCGCTGGTGTTGTTCACCCACGGCAGCGGCACCCAGTTCACATACGGATAGCAGTTCCACAGCGATGTATAAATGTCGTTGGTGTCTGGAGACAGGCCTGACGGATATCCCAGATTCATTTGATTGATATAGATTTCGTCAAAGGAGTCGTTGAAGTTCTGCTCGCTGCGTCCCTCCAAGAACTGCGTCTTGACCTCCACCTCGTTAATCTGGTTGATGACGATGGAGCCAGCCTTGTAAAAGTTCTTGTCCCGAATCTCGCAGTCGAACACCACCTTCTCCTTCTGTACGTCCTGACGGTTGATGTGTCCGAAGATACGAATGTTCTGCGGGCAGTCCTTCAGCGGAAAAGTGATGGACAGCGTATAACTGTCAGAGCCAGTAAACATGCTGTTCTCGCTGATATACTCAAACGAAGTGTTCTTCTTCATTGCGGCCAGTTGACCGTTTATTATTATCTCCATGGTTTAAGGGAATAGTGAAAAGTGAAAAGTGAAAAATTTGCTACCGCTGTCCTCTAAGAGCGGCGGGATTTAGGTGTCTTGTTTCTCATAAGCAAGTCATATTCATCCTCGGCCTGCTTGATGCCCTTGTCGCCAGTGACCGTATTCACAGTGACAAACGGCTCATTCAGTCGGTCTTTCAGCTGTCGCATGGTGTCGGCAAACTCCCGCATCATGCTTCCTGCTGCAATCTCAGTCTGTGCATCAGTCTGCTGCTGCTGTACAATGACTGTTGGCGATGTTTGGGCGGACTGTGTGTAAACGTTCGGTGCCACGATGGTTCTTGAAACATCATCCGAGCGTAACGATCCTATCGTGTTCGTTCGCTGCGCATAGTCCAGTGCCTCAATCATCGGGCGGGCTACGGGGGATTGCAGCAGTTCCTGCGAAGCCACCCACTCTCCTTTGTGGACGACACCCGCCACCTCATACTTCCCACCTTCCGGCGTGAATCCGCCAGTGGCATAGCCCTGTGCCTGTGCTGCCTCCTGCTGTTTCTTGATAGCGGCCACCTGCAGCATACCCGCTGCCACTGCTGTTGCCGCTGCCACCGGGGCCAGTACCCAGCCCACGACAGGCACAGCCGCTGCCGAACTATAGGCATTGATGGCCGCTGTTGCCGTCTGCGCGATAGCCTGCATGACCTGCATCGTGTACATCTTTTTGTTGGCATCGTTCTTGACCTTGGCAATCTCCTTCTCCTTCTGTTTCTCCAATTTCTTCACTTGGTAGTTATTGCCCTCGGCGTTGGAGATTTCCGTCTTGTACCGCTTCTCGATGGCTGACACCTGAATGTCCGTCTCAGCCTGAATGAGTGAAGACAGCTGCTGAAAGATGCCGCTCATGCCGGAACTGATGACCTCCAAGGAGCCAGTGACGGCCTTGCCCATGTCCGACTGCAGCCATTCCGTCGTGCTCTCCGTCCACTCTTCGAGGAAGTTCCTGCTCTCGTCCATCTCGTCGATGCGGTACTGCTTGCGCAAAGCCTTCTGCGCTTTCAGATACGCTTCTTCGATGCGTAATTTCTCCTGGGCGTTATTGCCAGCTGCCTGTATTTCCATCTGGTACACCTGTTTCAGGTTCTCCAGGTCGGCCATGTACTTGCCCATTCGCTCCCCGGCATTATCGCCGAAATACTGCTCCTTCAGTTTCCTCAACTGGTCCTGGTGCTTCTTCTCCGCTTCCTCCGTCTCCCGCTGCCGCTTCTGCTGGTCAGCAATCAACCTGTCCTGATACGCGCGTTCCGCTGCTGCCCGCTCCTTGGTGCCCTCCTTCGTGATGGTCACCATGCGGCGAAGATGGTTCAACTCTAACAGTTCCAGCGTCTGCTGGTACACCTCGGCATCTACTTCCCCGTCAATATACCGCTGCTTCTGCATGGCCACACTCTCACTGTAGAGCTGTTCCTCCTGCTCGACAGTCATCTTCCCCAGTTCCTCCGTCTGCTTCTTCCTTGCCTCATGGAAACTGGCCTGTGCTTCAAGCCGTTCCTGTTCCGTCAGGTCGGTGCGTTCAAGAATCTTTTTCTGGTACTCCTCTTCGATGGCAAGAATACGCTGCTGGTACTGCTCATAGTTTTCCTTGCCAGTAGCATACGAGATACGGTTCAAGGCTTCCTCCTTGGCCTTCCATTCCTTTTCCTCCTTGAACCGCTCAGTCTTCTTGGTATCATCAGGCGTAGGTGTGAAGTCACCGCCACCGCCACCACCTCCACCATTGCCTTTGGCAAACTCGGCCGCTTCATCAGCCAGTCGTTGGTTCTCTGCGGTTTTGCTATCCACGATGTCGTTATACTGATTGACGGCAGCGTTCAGCTTAGCGAACTTCGACTTCCACGCCCTGTAGGCAGACGGACTGACAGTAGCCTCGCGCATGGCATCCGTCTCGCTCATGCCCATACGTTCATTAAACCAGGCATTCTGAATATTGTCTGGGGCATTGTTGAAGAAATCGTCCCTCTCCTTCTCCGCATCAGGTAATTTATCCAGTGCGGCCTTTATCTTCGCCGAGTTCTTCAGCTGTTCCGTGTAGTTCTTCAGGATTTGCACGTTATGGCCGTACAGTCTGCCCTCCTCCGAAATGCTGGCATGGTAGTCCGGCACGATCGACTGCAATTCCTCGATGGCCTTGCGTCGGTTGTTGACAGAAACCGTCTCGTCTTCTATAGTCCGGCGCAAACGGTCAATCCTGCCCACCTCATCGGCCGTGTTCCTGTTTGCCTCGTCCTCAATCTCCTTCAAACGCTGCTGCGCTGCCGCTGCATCGTTTGAAGACTTGGCAAACTTCACATACAGCCCAATGAGGATAGTAGCCGCTGCGATGGCTGCACCCATCGGATTCATCTTCAACACCTTGTTGAAGTACGTCTGAGCCGCTGCCGTAGCCGTTATCTGTCCTGTCAGCACCTTATGCTTCAGGATAGATGCAGCCAGCAAGGCATCCTCAACGGCCATGGCAGCGGCCTTCAGTTTCTGAACGGCCACCATTCTGAGTGACCACAGATATTGCAGCTTGACGGCGGTGTAGTAGCCGACAACAGCCACCGTCACGGTAAGAATGACCGTCTTGTACTTGATGAAGAAGTCCACCATGGCAGACAAGAAGCGAAGGAGCAGCGTAGTGGAGGAAATGACATGCGCCATGACAGGCTGCAGCTTCTCTCCCAGTTCCACGGCCATTTCCTTGACCCGCTTCTTCGCCTTGTCAAGTCCTGCCTGCACCGTCGTGTTCTGCACGTTATACTCAGCAGTAACCGACGTGGCCTCCTTGAACGCCTTGGCTGCTTCCTCCTGTTCCCACTTCACCATGTCGAGGTTGCCAGCGAGGGCCGAAATCACCTGTGCTGCCCGGGCACCGTTCTCGCCCATGTCCTTGAAGACAGGTGCCAGAACGTCGATGTTGCCCAGTTCATGCAGCCGTTCAAGCAGCATCAGCAATCCCTCGTTTGTAGAGCGAGTGAGTGCTTCCTTGAATTTCTCCGCATTGATACCTGTTGCCTTGACCACCTTGTCCTGCTCCTTGAACATATCCATAATCAGCTTGGAAACAGCCGTTGCCGACATTTCCACCGCCTGTCCCTGCGAGTCCAGTACGGCGGCAAAGCCCATAATCTGCGGAATGGTCATTTCCGCCTGTGCGCCTACGCCCGCCATCCGTTTGGCGAAGTTGGCCAGATACGGTGCTGAAGCCGTACAGTTCTGCGACAGCTCATTGATGACAGAACCGATGGACAGCAGGGACTTCTCCGTTCCCAGTCGTTCCTCGTCGCCGAAGATGGTGGCCAACTTTGAAAGCGTCAAAGTCGCCCCATCACCCAAATCATCCAGTGCTACGTTGATTTGGTCGGCAGCACGCACAAAGCCCAGCACGTCCTCCTTGGATGACTTGCCCAACCGTCCCGCTTCCTCTGCCAGCATGTTCAGCTGTTCCCGAGAAGTGCGTGTGTCCATCTTCTTGAACTCCTCGTTCAAGTCCTCCACCTGTTCCTTGGTCATGCCCGTGTACTTGCGGACGTTAGCCATTTCAGCGTCCATGTCTGCGAATGCCTTGACCGCAGAACGTCCGGCCATGATTAAGCCGGTAATGGCAGCGGCCATTCCCATGAGGGACGTTTGCCAGTCGTTGAGTTTGCGGTTAAAGCGTTCCCAGAATCCCTCTCCCATAGAGAGGTCGGCATTTACACGGGCTATTTCCGCTTTCACACGCTTGATGGCCTCACACTGTCGGTTCCATCCCTCGGTTCCCCTCTCGATGCCGTTGAGTTGGCTTCTTAGCGTCGAAAGCGTCTTGTTCAACTCCTTCGGCGTGGCCTTGTCAAGATTCTTAAGAACTTTCTCCACACCGACTGTTGCACTCTCAATCTGTGCGATCTGTCGGTTCGTCTGCCGCAACTCCTTCTGCAGTCTGGTCAGTTGCGCCTTGTTTCCTGCCTTGGCAGCATTCTCAATGGCCTTTTCCAGGTCCACCGACTTCTTTTTCAGATTGTCGAGCATGTCCTGAGCCTGTTTGCCGTTAACAGTCAGGGTAACGGTAGCATTTGCGTTAATTGATGACATGGTGTTATTTACGATTTACGGATTTACTATTTACGATTTACGATTGGTTACTTCCGTCCGCAAAGATACGCTGACACCCGCACAGCAGAAAAGACGTGGCCGCTTCCCCTGCCTGAGACTTGACTGGACGAAGGCAGGGGAAGTAAAAGCGGCCACCAGATAGACACGACCCGCGGCAAATGAGGAATGGAGTGCAGCCGCGACCGCTACCTGACCAAGCACCAGCGAGCCATGCACGCCCGATTTTGGCACATTCTTTTGTTAAAATCGGAAATAGTTAAGTTAATAACTGTTTCGGTGCTTGATAGTCAGGCATTTAGGGGATTGTTAAGGGCACAGCCCTTAACCCGTCGGAGTACAGACCCCCCACGCGCCCTGTTCCGCAGACCCTCTCCCGACCCCTCAACCGAGCGGAATATGTAAACAAATGTTAAGAGAATTAACAAAAACCGTCTCGATTGTTAAAAGCCGCCCCAAGTCTCGCTGAACCGCCAAAAGCCGAAAGTTTCGCCATGCACACGACCGCCCCAAGTCTCACGATACCCGACAAAAGCCAATGGTCGCACAATACGCTGACCGCTCCCACCTTTGCCACCAACGCCCCAAAAAGGCCAAAGGTTTCGCCATGCCGCACGACTGCCTGAAGTCTCACGATGCCCGACAAAAGCCAATGGTTTCACTATGCACTGACGCTTTCCCCCTTTGCCACCATCACGCACGAAAGGCCAAAGGTTTCACCATGCGCCACGACTGCCCGAAGTCTCACGATGCCCGACAAAATCCGATGGTCTCACTATGCGCTGACGCTTTCCCCCCTTGCCGCCATAACTTGAAAAGGCCAAAGGTTACACGATGACAAAAGCCGCTTTTATTTTGGATAACTACGGAATTTGCCCCGATGGTTTCACAATAGCCACGAAAAGCCATGAAAAGGCACACCTCCGAAAAGTCGCAAAAGGTCTCACCATGCCGAGCCGCTGCCCTGCCGTCATAAAGGCCGCTTCGCCCCGATGGGGCGGTACTGAGCCACGGGCGCGCCACAAAAATCCTTAGTCGAGAACGGCTTGTCCTTCCGACCAAGGATTTTTGCGGCGTACCTGTGGAATGACGCAACAAGACAGTCATTCACCACTGGCCTCAATTTCATATTGACACCAATGGTGAATGTCTGTCTGCGTACCTCTCTCCTCACCTTGTGAGGGTGCAGGCTTCATAGCAAGGCGTGAAGCGTAAAGAGCCGCACGATGTGCGGTGGGGAATAGGCAGGTGTGGATTGCGGCAGAATAATCTTCAGCATAAGCGTGGCTCCATGAGCCTTAGTGTTGCCGAAGATTATTCTGCTGCACTCCACTTCTGCGAGAAAAATGCGCTGAATGTGATGCCATGCAATAGCATCTTGTTCAGCGCAGATGCCAACGGCATACATTATTGAAGTCAAAGGCTTGAAGAGAAAGAAGCCAACGGCTTAATCAGGCAAGAGCCTTGATGGTGACAACCATCTGTTGTATGTCTGGGAAGTGCTGTGCCGCTCGTGTGGGCCGGCGTGAAGTGCGTCGGTGCTGCGCGGCGAATAGCAATGGCTGTTCCCTTGGGACGATGGAGTGTGTTTGCCATTGGCCGTGTACTTGGTGCGGCCAATGGAAAACTTACTTCATCGAGGCCATGCCATTCACCGCATCAGCAGTGCCTATGCTCTTCTGCTGTCAGCCCAGTAGCGAGTGGTCAGTGCTTCACGGGCATACAAGCCAGTCATCGGTGAAGATGATGACTGTAGGCTCGCAGGGGGCTGGGGCGGGCAGAAAGTGGCCTTTGGCCATAGTGTCGGCTTTGCCGAAAACACATGCCGTCCAACAGACGGGAACATTAGTCGACTTCCCATTGTGAATCCGTCGGCCTTGTGCCACGGTTTCACAATGGATAAAGAAGCCGAAGAAGTCAGATGGCCTTGGCCATAAGCATCAGTCTGCGAGTAGCAGAAGAAGTCAGAAGAAAGAGGATGCCCATTCGGGGCATAAACGCCAAAGTCGGCTTCCCATTGTGAGACGGACGGCCATTTGCCACGGTTTCACAATGGATAAAGAAGCCGAAGAAGTCAGATGGCCTTATGCCATAAACATCAGTACGCTTTGCGGAAAAGAAAGAGAAATCGGCTGCTAATGTATCGTGACCATCGGCCTTGTGCCATGGTCTCGATACATCAACCCAGCCGAAGTGTGCCTGAAGATGCCGATACCGGCATAAACATAGATGGCCTTGGCCATAAGCATCAGTCTGCGCATAGCAGAAGAAGTCTGAAGGATATAAAAGCCGTTCAAAGAACGGTATCAAAGTCAGATGTCGGCAGAGGGAAAGTCAGGATGCGCGGGTCTCTGCCCTCGCATCCTGGCTCCCTTTGCCGACTTCTGTTAGAGATTGAAGCGGAAGTGTGGCTTGTCTGCCGTATGTCCCTTGCGGCATACAGCAAACAAGCCACTTTTCCGCTTACCTCAGTATTATATATAATAATGTGTGTTCTACTTTCTCATTCTCCAAACGAGAAAGCAGATCGCAGCGATGGCTATCAGCCAGAAGAGCCACTTGGCCGAAGCCTTTGGCTTATGCTCCACTGTCTTCTGCTGCACAGCTGAAGAGAAATCAATGCTGTCAGCAAGTACACGCGTGTTCTTGCTGGCAGACTGGCCTTTGGCCTGCAGCCCTGTGCTGTCGGAAAGATGGAGTCCATACACTTTTACCATTGGCAGGTGCTGCTTGCCGTTTGAGGATTTAAGCCGTGACCGTGAAGCCCCAAGGGGCTGAGCGGTCGTGGCCTCCTCAAACGGCAGCGTCTGGAGCACCAGTTGGTGCGCAGGAAGGTCATTTTCTTCCGGCAGTACGAAGAAAAGACTGTCGATAGACAGCGAGAGAAACTGCTGCGCCTGGATGGACAGCGACTCTGACGAAGCGGCACTATCGGTTTCGTGGGAAACGCCCACGAAGTCCGATTGTGCGCAGGTGCTGACGTTTCTTGTTGTGCGACACCCAGTGAAGCACACAAGAAGCGTCAGCAGCAGAAGAATTATTGATGGCTTTGACATAGAAGATACTTTTGCTTTAGGGCTGCATGGCTATTGCAGCAAACTGAACATACGGTTAGGTATTCTCAAAGATATAGTCATATTCGTGAACGTCGAAAGAAGGGCAAGCCTTGGCTGCAAGCAGGCATACAGGTTTGTTGAACTTACAATCCTTACACCCCTTGCACTTGCCGCTCTGTACCCGTTTGCAGACAAACTCACGGTGGCCGTGCAGTGTGGCCTCGGGGAATTCATCGTGCAACTCCTTCAGCAGTTTGGCAAGAGCCACCTTCTGCTCAGGAGTGCGTGTGTCCTTGGCCGTCTTGCCATCCCTGGCCAGACCGCCGACATAGCAGATGCCGACACTATAGCGGTTATGACCACCCGTACTGCAGTGTGCTCCCTGCCTTTCGATGGCTCGGCCGATATGGATGGAGCCGTCGAGGTAAATCAGGTAGTGGTAGCCGATACCATTAAATTTCCTTGCACGGTGCCAGTTGTCCACGTCGGCAACGGTGACATGCCTGCCCTCAGGCGTGGCCGTGCAATGGATAATGATTTCATTGATTTTTCTCATTGTCGTTGATTTGTTTGGATAGGAATTCTTTGATACGATACTCGGATTCTCCGAGTTTCGTTTTGAAGTACACGCTGACGCCGAAGATGGCACCTGCGAAGGTCAGGCCCTGTGCCATGTACCAGAGCACACCATCAGTGACATCGCCTTTTGTGAAGAAGGAGATAAAAGAGAGGACTACACCCGAGACCACCATCAGGGCAGCGGTGCAGTACTGAATCCATTCTTTGCTGTTTGTAGTCATAGATAATTGAATTTGTTGGTGCAAAGGTAAACCGGCTTTTACATCGGGGAAAAGACAGTTTTATAATACATTTTTTGGGGGTCTCGCGAAAAAATAATATCTTTGCGGAAAAATCAAGCTATGGTCAACGAATTTAAGGTAATCACATTGTGCGGTAGCACTCGCTTCAAGGATGCGTTTCTTGAAGCGCAGAAGCGTTTGACGCTTGAAGGGAACATCGTTGTTTCCGTTGGTCTCTTTGGGCATTCAGGCGACGAAGAAGTCTGGAAGCCGGGCATCAAGGACATGCTCGACCGTATGCACCTGAGCAAGATAGACATGGCCGATGAGGTCTTTGTCATCAATGTAGATGGCTATATTGGCGAGAGTACGAAGCGTGAAATTGCCTACGCCTTGGCGCATGGCAAGACTGTGAAGTATCTTGAGCGCCCATGTGATCCGATGACTGAGACATTAAGGAATTTGATGGCATAATTTTCCTTTAGATAGCTAAATCAGATTTAAGCAAATTATGAAAAAGTTCGTTTCTAATTTATTTTTTAATGAAAGCAACAAATTAGTTTGCAAAGGCAAAAACGGCAAATCTTGTCCTGTTTTTAAGAAGCAGGGGTCATTAGATGGTGCCTGTGCTACATATTCTGTGGTAATGAACCTATTAATTTTAGGGGTAATTAGTGATACTGATACTCGAATATGCGTTGAACATAAGAATAAAGATATAAAGAAGCTATTCAATGTTTTCTGTAATGACTACGGAATGCACAGAGATGGACAAACTTTCTATAAAATCCGAAGGATGCTTATGGATAGTTTCAGCAAGGTTATAGATGTTGAGCATACCAATACGAAAGAAGGTGGGTGGGAATCATTGAACAATATTGTAACCACAATAGATACGGGCATTCCTGTAATCATTTCTGTTTCAAATATCAGCCTTTGCCATGCTATGCTTGCTATTGGCTATGAAAAGGATGGTGACGATATTACGCGAGTTTTCTTGCTTGACCCTAGTGGTGATTACATCAATGTTAAGAAAAGGTGGAATGCTGTAATAGAAGTTAGTAAAACAAGAAAGAGACCTTTTAAGTATAATACTGTAACAGAAGGAATTCGTGATAGCCAATTTGTTGATTTAGATGATATCCTCATTATTCGTCGCTTAGAAGAATAATTTAGTGATTGTACCTTCTGTAGTTGTCATCGAGTGACTTGGCGACGATGCCGACGAACTCGTTGCCGATGTTCTCGGCGAGGAAGTCGCGAATGTTCATGACGGATGCGTAGTATTTCCGGCTGAACCATTTCTTGGCGACACGCTTTTTCTCACGCCCGATATCCCCGTGGTTTCCACGGGGTATTTCTTTTCCTGTGCCGAAGTCCTGCCAAAGTCCGTATTCGAGGAAAGCCTGACTTAGGCCTACCTCGATGAAGCGGCCGTCGGCCCGGACTGGCAGTGACTTCGGCGACGCCAGCAGTCGGCCAGTGTCGATGACCCCGAGGAGGGTCATCTGCTCTCGCCAGATGCGCAGCATTGTCTCGTTGAAAGCCGACACGTATTTCTCGCGTTCGGCTTGTGCGTCGGGATGCTGACTGAGGGTATTGTTATCGGTTGCCATAGGAAAAGAACGGTGTTGATGGGACGTGTGGGATTACTCTTCCCACTCGTCCTCGTTGAACTGCAAATCGGTGTAGGTTTCCACAGCGATTTGGAAATAGGCACAGGCACAGCCGGATAGAAAATAGCAGTTAATCTCTTGGAAAGAGATTCGGGGGTCGATATAGATACAGTGCTGCTGAAGCTTTGTCTGTTCCAGAATGAGGACAGACATGAACTGCCGGAACAGCTCTCGCATGACATCAATACACCGCTGCCTTGCGTCCATATTGTCCATCTGATGACGCATGGCGAGGAACACCGTCTTCACTCGCCGAGTGTGCGGTGTATTGTTGATGTTCGTGTAGCCTTCGGAAATGTCAGACACACAGACGAAGGCCGTGCTGTTCTGCAGTTTGGCGAGTGCTTCCTCGAAGCCCTCCAGACTGCTCACCTTGCAGAAGGTGAAATGCTTAGACTGCGCCAACTTGTTGCGCCTAGTCAGGTCAGCGAAGAATGCCGTGGCATTCCAGCTAAAGTTAGATTCCATGAGAAGAGAAGAATTTGAGATTGTAGATTGAAAATTCATGGGTAGGTGGTGGGCTAAGAATTCGATTTAGCCGCTTTGCGGTATTCCTCCACCTCTTTGGCTTTGGCATCCAGTTCCGTTAGTGCCCTGTGCGTGTCCATTTTCATGATCAGGGCCTCCTTGGTGATATCGCCACCAGTGAGCGCACGAATCATGGAGTTTGTCGTGTCGCGCAACTTATTGAACAAGTTCGCTTGTTCATCCCCTAGACTGCCCCCGTCCTCATTGGTCGGTGCAGACTTATAGAAATTGGAGAAAAGCTGTGCGAAGTACTGCTTCAATGATGCCATCCAATAGAACACCCCTATGAGGTGTGCTTTGGTTGGTTTCACATGGTCGCTGGCGTAGAGAACCTGCGCTATCTGTACCAGCAACTCGTCTTGCTGTGTATTGAGATACCCTTGGAATAGGTTATCGACGTACAGATACTGCTCGAAAGGTACTTTCTCGAAGTCAGCGGCTATGGCTTTGTGCCTGCCTATATGTGATATACGTGCAGGCATGGGCGCAAAGGAATCCAGGAAATCGAGCACTGAGGTTGCTTGTTGCACCTGTCTGACACTGAGAGCCACTTCCGGCTCACCTTTCTTCTTGACAAGAAAGCGTTTGTCAGGCAGTTGACCAAGCACCTTCAGGCGATTCCACTTCACGAGGCAGAGCGTCTTGACCTCTGCCGCCGACAAGTCTCTTGCGAATAGTTCATAAACGAGTAAGAGCTGCTTGTCGGTCAATTCTTCCCACGATGTGGGCAATGAGATATTAAAAACTGCTTCCATACTGCAAAGGTACGGTAGCGGTTATAGACTTGAAAAGACAGGAAAGCGACATACCTCCCGGCATGTCGCTGACAATAGCATTAGTGTTATTCGGTGTATATAGAAACCGCAAGAATTCAAAGACAAGTCTACCAAAACGATAAATGCCTAATGTCTGCGCTTTACTAGTAAATAAGCGTTTCTCAACGCGATTTCTGTTTCATCTAATCATATCTTCCAGATGCATTTGGAGCCAACATTTCATATTGGTATCCCATTGGCCAGGTTATAGAAGTTCTCGATGTGCTTTGTAGCCGAGTCTATCTTAGCGAAAGCCCTTGATATTTTAACCAATAGGCTTTTTATTTCCCCTGAGGTCTTATCCAGTTCATCGTTGTTCTCAATCAGGTCCTGATAATACTTCAACCTTTCTTCAGCCGTAGTCAGTTTTAGCAATGCGTCACTCAACTGCGTTCCGATTTTCTTTTCCAAGTCCTTCGCGTCAATGGGAATGCCCAAGCCTTGGAACGGTTTCATTGACCCATCCTCATTGGTGTTCTGTGCAACAATGGCTATTGGGCCACTACTCACATATGGCAGTTTAATCTGCTCAAGTCTGTCTTCCTCTTTAAGAAAAACGGTTCTACAGGATTTAGTGTGAGTTAACTAAACGATTTTAACACAAGGAAGTCTTTATGCAACGTCAATCCGCCATAGAAGAAGAGTACAGCAATGCGGAATCTCTCCACATCGCGATAGCCTCTGCCAACGGTCTGCAG
>ODAI010085171.1_pt1 | contig 25858 bp, 26 predicted proteins | sample 1539321 | NCBI WGS metagenome assembly ODAI01 (sample SAMN02144231, study PRJEB22623) | gut metagenome | biome: sheep rumen | host: Ovis aries | place: New Zealand
CGCGCAATGTGGTTTCGGATGTATGACCGGAAAGGCGGTTTTATGAAAATATCAGAAAGCTGCGCGAACTGTCTGTATGACCGGCAGCGCGCAAGGACGCAGGATGAAGCGTATCTGGCGGAAGTGCGCCGCCTTCTTGAGGAGAGGGCGGAAAATGACCCGTCGCCCCTGCTTGTCTACAGGTTCAATCAGGCTTATGCCGCCGCATATTGTGGACCTGAACGATTACCAGATTCCGGAATGGCCGACCACGCCGGAAGGCGAGGAGCGCCAGGCGAAGGAGATGGAGGAGATGTACCGTCTCCTGTTTGACCATCCCCTGGTGGAAGCCATCACCGGCTGGGATTTCGCGGACGGTGCATGGCTGGGCGCGCCGAGCGGCGTGATCCGGAAGGATAACAGCGTGAAAGCTTCCTATGAGATGCTCAGGAAACTGATCCATGAGGAATGGCATACGGCGGGAAGCTGCCGCACGGACGAGAACGGCTGGACCTGCGTGGAAGGCTTCAAAGGAAGCTACAGGATGACGGCGGGCGGCGCGTCGGCTGAATTTGAGCTGGGCAGCGCGGACTCCGCAGACCGGGTGATCCTGCGCTGATCGTTCTTTTGATTTATTATTTCCGGATTCAAAAACCCGCATTTCCTGAAAACAGGGAAATCCGGGTTTTTTATTTCTTTTTATTATTTTTTATCCTTCCGCAATTCTGCGGGCGACATAGACGCCGCTGGCGGACGCATGGGAAAGGGAATGGGTGACGCCGCTTCCGTCCCCGATGATATAGAGCCCTTTATGGCAGCTCTCCAGGTTCTCGTCCAGAGCGACCTCCATGTTGTAGAATTTGACTTCGACGCCGTAGAGCAGGGTATCGTCATTGGCGGTGCCGGGAGCGATCTTGTCAAGCGCATAGATCATTTCCATGATTCCGTCCATAATCCGTTTGGGAAGCACAAGGCTCAGATCACCCGGAGTCGCGGCCAGGGTCGGCACAACCAGGCCTTCCGCGATACGGGTCCGGTTGCTGCGCCGTCCGCGCACCAGGTCACCGAAACGCTGCACGATCACGCCGCCGCCCAGCATGTTGGAAAGGCGTGCGATGCTCTCTCCGTAGGCGTTGCTGTCCTTGAAGGGTTCGGAAAAATGTTTCGAAACCAGCAGCGCGAAGTTGGTATTGTCGGTTTTTCTGCTGGGATCTTCAAAGCTGTGTCCGTTCACCGTGACGATGCCGTTGGTATTCTCATTTACAACGATGCCGTTGGGGTTCATGCAGAAGGTGCGGACGTTGTCTTCATATTTTTCCGTACGGTATACGATCTTGCTTTCATACAGCTCGTCCGTGAGGTCAGAGAAGATGACGGCCGGAAGTTCCACACGCACGCCTATATCCACACGGTTTGAGCGGGTTGGGATATCCAGCTCCCGGCAGACGGTCTCCATCCATTTGCTGCCGCTTCGCCCCACGGAGACGATGCAGCGGCGGCAGTCCGCGGTCTGTGAACCTTTGTAATGGATGCGGTAGCCCCCGTCTTCCAGCTTCTCCAGGTGCTCCACCGGCGTATGGAAATAGAAATCCGCATGGTCTTTCATCTCCTGATAGAGCCGGCCCAGAACAATGTAATTAATGTCCGTTCCCAGATGCCGCACGGATGCGTTCAGAAGCTTAAGCTTATTCTGAATGCAGAGTTTCTTGAACTTTGTCCCGGCTGTGGAATACATCTTTGTCCCCTGCCCGCCGTGGGAAAGGTTGATCTCGTCCACATAGTTCATCAGGCTGATCGCCTGTGTTTTCCCGATATATTCATACAGGGTTCCGCCGAAATCGTTGGTGATATTGTATTTCCCGTCCGAGAAGGCGCCCGCGCCGCCGAAACCGTTCATGATGGCACAGGTTCTGCATCTGACGCAGGACTCGGCCTTTCCCTCGGTGATGGGGCAGCGGCGCTCTGCAAGCGGACCGCCTGTTTCAAATATGGCGATCTTCAGATCCGGGCGGAGGCGGATCAGTTCATAGGCGGAGAAGATGCCGCCCGGACCTGCGCCGATTATAATGACATCATAATTCATATAAATACCTCGCATTTTTGTTTTACACAGCCTTGCAAAAGCATGCTTTGCGGAAGGCCGCCTTTATTTATACATGGTTGCCAGATGCCCGGCATTCTGCTCTGCATTATAGCACACGGGAGCTGTTTCTGCCTCATCGGACAGTAAATGGGCTTTTTTTTTCGATGATCATAGAGTGGACATATTCCTATTTTACAGTATACTCTGATTTAGGAAAACGCTGATTGATTCTGACTGACAACTTTTGATGCCGTAAAAACAGTGTTTCCCTATATAATCTTTGAGCACGTAATGCGCTCAAAGCCGCGTGCTGTGCGGCTTGCAAAGCAAGCCTTCCGCTGCGCAGCACTGCGTCTGCGCTGCCGCTTCGGCCGGCGCTGTTATCTAAACGAACGTCCACTGGACGTTCAGCGCCCGTCGGAGCGGAATCGAGAATCGGTCTGCATGAGGAAAGCAGCTATGGACAGCATGGAAAAACAGGTTTCCGGGATAAAACCGAAAGAGCTGTATTCAGAAGCAAGAAATCAACTGATTATCCGCACCAGTATTCTCGGAATATCAGCAAACGTTATGCTTGCTCTTCTGAAGGCGCTGGTCGGGATGGCGACGCATTCGATCGCCATAACGCTGGATGCGGTGAACAATTTTACGGACGCCGGATCTTCGGTTATTACGATCGCGGGAACGAAACTGGCTTCAAAAAAACCGGATAAAAAGCATCCATGGGGGCATGGGCGGATCGAGTATCTGAGCGCCATGCTTCTTGGGACGCTGGTTCTTTCCGCCGGAATCAGCTCCATGATTGAGGCGGTCCGGAAGATCCTTCTTCCGCAGAAGGCGGAGTATACTTCCGTTTCACTTATTCTTGTGGCGATCTGTGTTCTGGTGAAGATCTTTCTGGGGAGATATGTCATTTCCGCCGGAAAGCGCGCGAACTCTGAGACGCTGGTCAATTCCGGCAGGGATGCCCTGCTGGACGCCCTGGTCTCCGCAACGACCCTTGCGGCGGCACTGATTTATCTTGTTTACGGGATCTCCCTGGAGGCCTGGCTCGGAGCTCTGATCTGTGTCCTGATCATCAGGACAGGGGTTGAGATGCAGCTGAACACCATATCGGAGATTCTCGGCCAGAGGGTGGCCCCGGATATCGTGCGGGCGGTTCAGAAGACCGTGGAGTCCTTTGATGAAGTACATGGTGTATATGACATGATTTTCCATGATTATGGTCCCGGGCGCGTGAACGGGTCGCTTCATGTGGAAGTGGATGATACCATGACGGCGCGGGAGATCAGTGACCTGCTCCGGAGGATCGCCGTTAAGGTATACCAGGAGCATCAGGTCCAGCTGACGGCAGTCGGCATCTATTCCATGAATATAAAGGACAAAAAGGCGGTGCGGCTGAGGGAGGAGATTACGAAAATCGCCATGGCGCACAGCCATGTTCTGCAGCTGCACGGCTTTTCTCTGAACGATAATATTGTACAGTTTGACATAATTGTCGATTTTGAAGCGGATGATCCGGAAAAAATCCGGGACGAGATAGCGGCTGAGGTCAGCGCGGCGTATCCGGAGCTGACGGTGCAGGCATTCTGTGACGCTGATTATAACTTCAGTGAATAAGATGTTGCGTTTCATGGCCTGATGTGTGGAGGATCGTGAATTATAACATTGAGATTTAAATACGGAGTTCTCCGGCTTTCTGTACTGCCGGAGAAAGGCGGAGGAGATGGCAGATGGAATTTACGCATATTGATGAGAAGGGAAATGCCCGGATGGTGGATGTGAGCGAAAAAAGCGATACCCTTCGCGAGGCGTCCGCTGCCGGGTGCATTTTCATGAGCCGGGAGTGCTTTGAGAAACTGGCGGAGGGAAGCGTGCAGAAGGGCGATGTGCTGGGAACGGCAAGGGTCGCCGGTATCATGGGAGCGAAAAAAACGTCGGAGCTCATACCCCTGTGCCACATCCTGAACCTTACAAAGCTTACAGTGGATTTTGAACTGCTGCCGGAGCCGTGTGCGGTCCGCGCGGTCTGCACTGCCGGATGTACGGGAAAGACAGGGGTTGAGATGGAAGCCCTGACCGGGGTGAATATCGCGCTCCTGACGATCTATGACATGTGCAAGGCAATCGATAAGAGCATGGAGATCGGACAGATCCGCCTGCTGAGAAAAAGCGGCGGGAAGAGCGGGAATTATGTAAACCCGCCGCCGGGACCGGATGCGGAAAATGTATAAAGGGAAAGACGCAGCCGGAAAGGCTGCGGAGAATTACGCAGGGGTGAGAGAACGGAATGAATATAGAGGGAACGGTTAAAGCTGTATGTATCAGCCCGGCCAGGGGAACGGAAAAAAGACCCGTCGAGAAGGGAATTTTCATTAAGGATTTCGGGATCGAGAATGACGCCCACGCAGGCAGCTGGCACCGGCAGGTGAGCCTGCTTTCCTGTGAGAAGGTCGATGCTTTCAACGAGAAAGGGGCTGCCGTCACGGATGGTGATTTCGGGGAGAATCTGCTGGTGGAAGGGATTGATTTCCGCCTTCTGCCGGTCGGGACGATTCTGAAGGCGGGGACTGCCTCTCTGCGCATCACGCAGATCGGGAAAGAGTGTCACAGTTCCTGCGCGATCCGACGGAGGGTCGGAGACTGCATCATGCCGCGGGAGGGCGTATTTGCAGAAGTGCTTGCATCCGGGGAGATCAGGCCGGGCGACCGGATGACGGCTGAGCTTCCGGATCCGGAACGGCCCTTTACTGCCGCTGTGATTACCCTGAGCGATAAGGGAGCCAGGGGCGAGCGGGAAGATCAGAGCGGCCCGGCGGCAGCCGGGATGCTGAAAGAGGCAGGTTTTGAAGTGGTTGAGCTGCTGCTGCTCCCTGATGAGCCGGAGCAGCTGAAAAAAGAGCTTTGCCGTCTGGCGGACCGAAGGCAGGTGGAACTGATTCTTACCAGCGGCGGAACCGGCTTTTCGCTCAGGGATCAGACGCCGGAAGCGACGATGGCGGTGGCGGACCGCAATGCGCCGGGTATAGCCGAGTACATCCGCATGCGCTCCGCTGAGATTACCGACCGGGCCATGCTGGGCCGGGGCGTATCCGTCATCCGGAAAGGAAGCCTGATCATCAATCTCCCAGGGAGTCCGAAGGCAGTGAAGGAGAGTCTTGGATTTATCCTGGAACCGCTGAAGCACGGCCTGGGGATCCTGCGCGGGAGTGTAAGTGAGTGCGCGCGGGAGGATGCGTTTCCACGCTGATGGGGATGGCTGCGGATGGCCTGATCTGAGTGCGCGCGGGAGGATATGTTTCCGCGCTGATGGGGATGGTTACGGATGGCCTGATCTGAGTGCGCGCTGACAGATATGCCCGGGACCTGAAGTTTGTGCGCATGAAGGGCCTGGCCGGTCTGTTCTGAATAAAACGGCTGTATCCTGTTCCGTTCCGGGGAAGGACAGCCGGAGCTGAAGTACGGGAATACTGTTTTGAAAGGGGGTGAGGAGAGGAAGCCGGAAAGGGAAGCTCATCACTATATTTCCGGGCTTTCCTCGTACGGTGCAAAGTTCATGAAAAGACCGCGGACGGATTAGCTTTCGCCGCGGACAGGTTTTCTCTGAAATATGAGAAAGGAGCAAAGCTATGAAAAAGATGTTGACTGCGGCACTGACAGCGCTGTTTGCGGCTGTCCTGTGCATGAGCGCGGCAGCGGAGACGGAACTGGTTGTATTTGCGGCAGCCTCCCTGACGGAGACGCTGACAAAGATCGGGGAGCTGTATGAAGAAGAGAACCCCGATGTCACTCTGGCTTTCAACTTTGATTCTTCGGGAACCCTGAAGACGCAGATCGAAGAAGGCGCCGACTGCGACGTATTTCTCTCGGCAGGCCAGAAGCAGATGAACGAACTGGACATCTCGGCAGGTGAGGAGAAAAATCCGGACGGGCTGGATTATGTGAAGGAGGGCTCCAGAATCGATCTTCTGGAGAATAAAGTGGCCCTGGTGGTGCCGGAGGATAATCCGAAGAAAATAGAGAGCTTCAGCCAGCTTGCGGAAGTTCTGGAGGACGGAGAGATCCTGATGGCCATGGGAAATGCCGATGTACCGGTAGGTCAGTATACGCAGAAGATCCTTGACTATTACGGCCTGGATGAGGCGGAACTGGCGAAAGAGGGCAGAATCACCTACGGGACAAACGTGAAGGAAGTCACGGTCCAGGTGCTGGAAGGCAGCGTGGACTGCGGCGTTGTATACTGCACGGATGCTTTCAGCGCGGGACTTGACGTGATCGACAGCGCGACGGCCGAAATGTGCGGGCAGGTGATCTATCCTGCCGCGGTTATGAAAGACAGTAAAGATCCTGAAGCAGCGCAGGCTTTCCTGGATTATCTGGGAGAGGATGAGGCGATGAAACTGTTTGAGGAAGTTGGATTTTCACGGATAGAGACAGAAAAAGAAACGGAAGCAGAACCGTAAAAAGAAGCAGGGAGCAGCCCGGAAGGCCGGGCTGTGATCAGCAGCTGTATCCGCGCTCATTTCCGCGCATCCGGACGGCTTTCGCCGTCCGCCTGTACGGGGATGGGCGCTGCTTTTTTATTCACCCAAATACAGTTCCGTCGTCCTTCGTTCGCAGGAAGCAGGCCAGAAGCATAATCCCTGCGATTACGCAGGCCATAATCCGGTAAAAAGCCTGGAAGGACATCCTTTTCACTATAATTCCGCCCAGATTCTGCATGAAAATTATTCCCGCGCTGTTGGAGGTGCTGACCAGCGCCATACCTGTGGTAATAAGGTTTGATGACACCAGGCTGCGCACGGTCTTCAGCGTGATCATCGTATACATTGTCGTGGCAGGCGCCTTCATAAGCACCGCAGCAAGCACAACCACAGGCGCGGAGCGGGAGAATCCATATGTGACGAATTCTGCCAGTGTCAGGGAACAGGCAGCCCACAGCAATGTCCGGCTGGAAAAACGGTCCATAAAAGTATTCGAGTATAAAATGACCGGTATCTCAATCAGGGTACTGAAAAAGATAACTGTCCCGATCCCGGCCAGATAGACGGAGAGAACAGAGCTGAAAGCACTTCACCACATTAAAAAAAGGCTGATTCAGCATTCCCTTATCCGGGTTATAGCATTTCCTGTGAAAGCTGAGGAGTCTTTTGTCTGTTTTCCCACATACTTTCTGACAAGGTTTCTCCTGACAGGTTCGATGATTCCGTTTGTGTGCCGATATGAGGAGCCTGGGCAGTTACTGGCGTGACATTCTGCCCGGTTCGGCGGTGACCGGCAGACGAACAAACGTACGAAGCCTTTGGCAGGCAGGATTTTTGCACTGTCAAAATGAGAGAATAGGATCATCCGATAGAGAAACAGACATTCCCGAAAGGAGGATCAGACAGGATGAAAGGTTATTGTACGGAAAGCGGTTATATGGGTTATGTGGACGGAAGATATATGCTGTTCGCCTCGGAAGAAGACTATAACGAATTCATCATGGACTGATGCCGGGGAAGCAGAATTACGGGGAGGAGAAAGACATGGCAGTTTTATTCGGAAAGCCACTGAATTACAATCACAGCGGAAGAACAGATCTTTTTGGACATGTATCCGAATTCGGAATTTTCTGTTACATGCCGCAGGAAGAGCCCGATGAACTGGTCCGGGCGGGAATCGACCCGGAAAAGATGGGTTATCTCAGCGGGAAGGAGCGGAGAAGAATTCTGGAGAGGGCAGGGCTGAATCCGCGGGATTACGACTTCTGAGCAGCTGAAGGCAGTGCGCACAATGCAAAAACGGGGAGAAAGGGGTTAAAAGATGAAGGTACACGTAGAATACGATGATTTCGGTGAATTTATCGAGGTTCTTGAGGATCTGTCAGAGGACGGGGAGGGTGACCGGCACACTTACGGCAGACTCCCTGTCAGTTTTTAGAATCTGCAGTGGGTGAAGGTGCAGCGGCTGAAACGGCAGTGGCAGAAAATTATTTCAGAGGATGGATTTCCCTGTTTCGGTGCGTATATAAAGTTGCCGGCCGGAAAGGCCGGCTTAAAAAGACAAATAATCGAAAGATATACGCAAAGGAGAAAAGATATGAATAAAATCAAGTCACTTATTTTTGCAGGTACAGCTGCAGTTATGATGGCAGGCGGAGTTTCAGCATTTGCGGCGGAGACGGAAGCGGATCAGAAGCCGGTATATGAGATGGATCTGGCACTGGAAACTGCGAAGCCGCTTGCGGCCGCTCTCCGCGGATTCATGCTGGATGAGAGTATAAAGAAGTTTGACGAGGCAGGCCTTTCCTTCACGGATGAGTGTGATGTATCCCTGAACTGCCCGCTGATCGCGGCGGCGCAGGAGAATGAGGACGGAACCTTCACCGTCTTTGGCGAGCTCTGCACCTATAACTTTAAACTCGACGGGGATGACCTGAAGTTCGTGAGCAGCTGGGAGCCGGCAGCCGTGATTACCTTCTCGAAGGAGTCGGATGTGAGCTTTGTCGTCGAGGATGTGAAGTATCTTCCGGAGGGAGAGGCGTTTGCAGAGGCGGTTGACGAAGTCTGTGTACAGATGGGAGCTGACAGCGACTTTTTCCTCAATGGACTTCCGGACGCTGAGGAGCCTGCGCTTCTGGCAGAGTTCCTGAGATTCGCCAATGAGAATCCGAATGTCCAGACACTCGAGGTCAGAGGTGAGCAGATGACAGTCGGCGGAGCAGCAGATGAAGTTGCGATGTTTATCAACGGACTGCTGTAATCACTGCTGTTGAACCGTGTTCCGGGGATTTGAATCCCCATACATAAGATATGTAAAAACCTGAAAAAGGGCCTGTGCCGGCGCACAGGCTCTTTTTTCCGCGTGGTGCCGCAGTTATCGCGTGGTGCTGTAGTTATCACGTAGTGCCGCAGCTATCGCATAGCGCTGTAGTTATCGCGGAAACGGGCAGGGAGACGGAATAGTTTCTGCCGATTGCTTTCTGCGGCGCAGCTCAGGCCCTGTGGCCTCCGATCTGCCTGTTCCGCTCAAGCTGCGTCGCGCCTTTGAGCATGTTTTTTCCCGTGAAGATCCCGCCAGCGCCGAAGCGTCCCCGGATCTTAGATATGGCGCCCTGCAGCCGCTTCTCGCGTTCCAGGGCCTCATAATCGATAAAAAGATTCATCTGGTAAAATCCGTAATCTTCATGGGTTCCTTCGGCGCAGATGCCCAGCCGGCGGAAGAGAAGGCGGTGATCTGTTCCGGCGTCAAAGGCGGCCAGGATGCGGGGGGCCGCGATCGAAGCGGAGTTTGTCTCCATGGGCATCCGCACCGTGCCGCTGCTGTGCTTCGGATGCAGTCTTCCATAGAAGTCCGGGACGACTTCCCCGTCATAATAAGGGCAGGCCTCCAGGCTTTTCCAGTCATAGCTGACCCACCAGGTGAACTTCGGGGCGAGCAGCTGTTTCAGGAACATCTCGGAGCACAGACCGTCGATCATCTCGGAGAAAACGATCCGTGCTTCCTGGTAAGAATAGGGCCTGGGCAGGACCTGCCCGCTTGACAGGCTGTGCCCGTGGGAGCGGTATTCCTTGATATCCTTCATCGTCACGGGATCCATACCCCAGGCGTGGGCGATCAGGATCTCGCCGTCGATCCCGAAGGTTTTATAGAAAAACTCCTCATCGTACTGTGAGCGTGCCGCGATATCGCCCATCGTAAACAGGGCGTTCTTTTCCAGGCGCCGGGCCTTGCCGGGGCCGATCATCCAGAAGTCGACGAGCGGCCTGTGATCCCAGAGACGGTAACAGTAGGAGACTTCATTCAGTTCCGCGATCCGGACGCCGTTCTCGTCAGGGGGACTCTTTTTGGCCGTGATATCCATGCATACTTTGGCGAGGTAAAGATTCGTCCCGATCCCGATGGTGGCTGTAATGCCGGTCTCCTTCAGGATGGTCCGGATCATGGTCATGGCCATGACGTGCGCCGGATGGACGCCCTGCCTGCGCGCCTCGGACCGGTAGAAATTAAGGTATGGCGTGCAGTAGATGAAGGACTCATCTACCGAGTAAACGTGGATGTCCTCAGCGGCCGCATAGCGCAGAAGAATCGAATAGATCTTTGCCGAGACCTGTTCGTAAAGGGCCATGCGGGGCGTGGCTGTAATGTAGTCAACATGGCTTCCGGTCCGGAGTTCATAGTCCCGGATCGCTCTCTTTGCCTCGAAAAGGCGGGGCCGGGAGGGCACGCCTATAGCCTTGAGCGCGGGGGAAACGGCGAGGCAGATCGTCTGGTCGGATCGGGAAGGGTCCGCCACAAGGAGCCGGACCGTCAGGGGGTCCAGCCCCCGGGACACGGCTTCCACCGAGGCATAGTAGGACTTCATATCTACGGCTATATAACAGCTGGCTGTCAGGTCGTACGGCCAGCAGGATGATGACAGCATGGCAGGTCCCTTCTTTCTGTATGGGCGTTCGTTCTCCGGCAGGAGCAGCAGCGCTCCGGCGGAGGACCGAACACACATTCTCTTTTTGAAATCATACATCGAACATCTGTTCTGTGTCAAGAGCAAATGGATCGTGAATAAAGAGGATATCGGGATCTGCCTGAATTACTCATTATTAAAATATTAGAAAACTGGCAGACGATAACTGCAGAGCTGCAGGTACTTTGTTATAATTTCGTGAGGAGGCTGCATGAGAGTGCCGGACTGCCGGAGGATCGCCGGTGATGATGACCCGGATGCCGGAGCGCTCTTCTGGATGAGGCTGAGAGAATGGGATCCGCCTGGAGATGGGGATAAGGTAAAGTGATTATACAGATAACAGATGACTTTAATCCGGACAGGATTGCGGACAGCGGGCAGTGCTTCCGCTGGGAGAAAAGGGACGGCGGCAGCTGGCGTATTATTGCCGGCGGTTCCTGCCTGCGTGTGAAGACCCTGGGAGAAGATTACTATGAGCTTGACTGCACGCAGGCTGAGTTCGATGGATTCTGGAAGGATTATTTTGATCTCAGAGAGGATTATCAGAAGATCCGCGGGAAGATCGATCCCGGACGGGATCCTTTTCTCTGGGAAGCGGCGGAACATGAGAAGGGGATCCGCATCCTGAGGCAGGATCCCTGGGAGATGCTGATCAGCTTCATTATTTCCCAGAACCGGAATATACCTGCAATCCGCCGGTCCGTGGAGCTGCTTGCGGAGCGCTGCGGGGAGCGGCGGACTGATTCGGCAGGGGATGTTTATTACGCGTTTCCGGATCCGGGAGCACTGGCAATGCTCCCGGAGGAAGAACTGAAGGAATGCCGGCTCGGTTACCGCTGGAAATATGTCCTGTCGGCTGCGAAAGCTGTACTGGATGGGAAGATCGATCTGGAAGGGCTGCGGGAGGCGGATGAAGAAAGCACGATGGCGGCGCTCACAGGTCTTTTCGGCGTAGGGGTGAAGGTTGCCAGCTGCATTTCGCTGTTCGGCCTGCATCATATGGATGCTTTTCCGGTTGATGTCTGGATGAAACGCATCCTGGCGGAGGAATATCCGGAGGGATATCCTTTTGAGGCGTACACTCCCTATAATGGTCTCTGCCAGCAGTATATGTTCGCATGGTACAGGCAGCGCCCTTCATGAGGGTTTTCACGAGTGTGAGCGCATGGAGTCCTGCGTGCAGGGTATTCCTCTCGGAGCTCATGATCGCCCGGCCGGAGATATCGCAGAGAAGACATGGAAGGCCGGGGAAAGACAATGCCGCGGGATATTGATAAAAGACCGGGAAACAAAAAGCAGGCTTGATTCTCAGAAGCAGAGGAATTAAGATCGGTATAAGGCGGCCGGGGCGAAATGCCGGCTGACGGACGGATTATATCGATGCAGCAGGAGAAGCAGGAGAAGCCCGGGATGCACAGACAGATTCATAAGCAGGCCGAAGTGGACATGATACACGGCCCGCTGGCTAAGAAAATATTTATGTTTGCCCTTCCGCTTGCAGTCAGCAGCATGCTGCAGCAGCTGTTCAATGCTGCGGATATCGCGGTGGTCGGGCGCTTTGCGAATGCGCAGGCGATGGCGGCGGTGGGCTCCAACAGCTCGGTGATCGGGCTGATGGTGAACCTGTTTACCGGCCTGGCAGTCGGCGCGAATGTTGTCGTGGGGAATCTGCTGGGTGCGGACCACCGGAGCGAGATCAGCAGTGCGGTGCATACGATTATTTCCGTGGCGCTGTTCTCCGGTCTTTTTCTTCTTCTGCTTGGCAATCTGATCGCAAAGCCGATCCTGACCCTGATGGGGGCGCCGGATGATGTTATTTCGCTGGCGGTTTTATATCTGAGAATCTATTTCTGCGGAATGCCTGCCATGATGGCTTACAATTTCGGCTCGGCGATCCTGCGCAGCCGCGGCGACAGCAGAAGGCCCTTTGCCGCACTGACCTTTGCGGGTGTCCTGAATGTTCTTCTGAATCTGTTCTTTGTGATCGGACTGAAGATGTCCGTGGCGGGAGTCGCGCTGGCAACTGTGATTTCCAATTATATCAGCGGCGGGCTGACGCTCTTTTTCCTGACGCAGGAGGAGGACGAGTTCCGGCTGGACTTCCGGAAGCTGACAATCCGCAGGGAAGTCCTTCGGAAGATGATGTATATCGGGGTGCCGGCAGGGCTTCAGGGAATGGTATTCTCCCTTTCGAATGTCGTGATTCAGTCTGCGGTCAACAGCTTCGGAGCAGACTGCATCGCCGGCATGACCGCTGCACAGAATTTTGATTTTATCTCCTACTGCCTGATGAACGGATTTGCCCAGGCGGCGCTGACTTTTACTGCCCAGAATTTCGGGGCCAGGGACCGTGAGCGCTGCAAGAGAGTCTGGCGGATCTCCATGCTGATGGGACTGGGACTGGATATTCTGCTGCTTGCGGTATTCATGCTCTCGCGCTATCAGCTCATCCGGATCTTTACGACGGATGAGAATGTGATACGTTACGCCATGTACCGTTTTGAGAATGCGGTGTGGCTGCATTTTCTCTGCGGATCCTATGAAATCACAGCCGGAGCCCTGCGCGGTCTGAACCGGTCGATGATCCCGGCCCTGATTTCCATCTTCGGGACCTGCCTGATCCGGCTTGTGTATGTATTTCTGATTTTTCCCATGTTCGGTACGCCGCAGGTTCTGATCATGGTTTATCCGGTGACCTGGACGATCACCACGATCCTGATGAATGCGATGTATTTCAGGGTGCGGGAGCGTGCGTTTACGCAGCTTCAGAGAGTGTGATGACACAATGTAAAAGGAATGTAAAAGGCATCAGCGGAAGCATATCATATCCTCCGCTGATGCCTTTTTTAAGCTGTGTAAAAAGAAGCTGTTCCTTATCTCAGGAAGCTGGCGTTCGCATAGCCCCAGATTCCGTTGAAGCATACATATCTGTAATAGCATGCAGCTCCGCCGATTCCGGTTCCCTGAACGATCGTGCCGTTGGTATAGACACTGTGACCCGGATAAAGCTGTGCGATCTCGTTATAGGGGCTGTAGCTTGTGCCGGATCTGAGCGCCAGGTAGGTGCCGTTGCAGTCACCGACTGTCATATAAAAGCCGTTCTGATAACCATATCCGCCGGCTGCGTTCTCAAGTTCTTCTGCATTCATGGATTTCTTTTCTTCTGACATCACTTTTCTCCTTTTACCAATTCGTATCTGGTCTTCTGTAATCTTCCTGATTCAGGACCCTCTTTTTCCGGTTCCTGACTTTATATACGAGGCTCCCTCCGGGAGGGCTAAAAAGTCAGGAATTTTTTCTTTATTGCGGGAAAAAGCCGGAAGCGGTACTATAAGATAATCGGTGGCCTGATGTGTGGAGGGTCGTGAAGTAACCCTTTATCCTGATGAGCCGGTTAATCCATTTCCGGCTGACCTGGTTTCCGGTGTCTGTTTCTTCCGGAAAGAGCAGCGTTCAGAGGCTGCAGCCGCTTCAGTGCAGGGATGTGACAGACAAGGAGAGTATCGCGAAAAGAATAAGAAGGAGGTCAGGCATGTCCTACGGTTTTTTCCAACAGGAACTTTTTGCACAGAATCTGGAGGTTATCAGGAAGTTCTTTAAGTTCGACTACAACTCCCTGCATGCGATCGGCGCGTTTCTCTATACGGTGGCAGGGCGCCTGGCAGACAGGGAGCGGCTGGATGAGAGCCTGAAACTTCTGAAATCCAGGTACGGAATCTTTTCGGAATTCCGTGCGCATCTTACGATTCCGATGGTTGTAAAAATCTCGCTTGCAGAAGATCCGGAGGCATATCTTGAGGGCGTTGCCGCTGCATATTCCGCCCTGAGCAAGGATTTTCTGCTCGGAGATGAGTCCCGTCTGCTGGCGGCGACCATTATGTATGATAATGCCCGCATGGAGGATCTGGATTCGATCTGCGCGCATACCGCGAAAGTCTATCAGGGCATGAAGGAGAATCATCCCTGGCTTACAGGTCAGCCGGATCTGCCCTTCGCGGTACTGATGGCCCTGCAGGATGAGGAGGCAGAGAAGCAGCTTCTCGATGCAGAGGGCTGCTACAGTATCGTGCAGGAAAGATTCCCGATCTCGAAGGATGCCGTACAGACAGTCAGCCATATCCTGGCGATCGGCAAAGGAAGTCCCGAGGAGAAGAGTGCGCGTTTCCTGGACTTTTATGACACCTTCAGGGAATACGGCCTTAAGCTTTCGAGCGAGAGCATGCCGATCCTTGCGGTGCTTGCGAACACCGGCCTGTCTGCGGAGGCGGCCGCTGCCCAGACGAGGGAAAATGATGAATTCCTTCGGAGACAGAAGGGATTCGGCCTTCTGGGAACAGGCGGGGATCTCCGGCGGATGTTCGCCGCGGCGATCACCTCTGTCAATATGATCCCGGAGGATCCGGCGGTCTTCGGCGCCCTGTCCGGAACCGTTCTGGCGGTCATCCTGGCAATTGAGATCGCGGTGATGATCAGCGTAATCAGCGCAACGATGCATTCCTCTTCCTCTTCCGGGAACTGAGGGGTGCGGAGGAACCGCTATTCCCCGGCCGCAGGGGCAGATACCGGCAGAGCAGGACCGGAAAGACACATGAGAATCTGACAGATTTTACGGAGGGATGCGTTATGAAGATCGCACTGATTAATGAGAACAGCCAGGCGGCTAAAAACGCCATGATTGAGAAGGCACTGAGAAAAGTCGTGGAGCCGATGGGCCACGAGGTTTATAACTACGGAATGTATGCGGCGGATGACGAAGCGCAGCTGACCTATGTGCAGAACGGGATTCTGGGGGCTGTGCTGCTGAACTCCGGTGCTGCGGATTATGTGGTTACCGGCTGCGGAACCGGCGAAGGCGCGATGCTTGCGCTGAATTCATTCCCGGGCGTTATCTGCGGACATATCGAGGACGCGCTGGACGCCTATACCTTCGCGCAGATCAATGACGGCAATGCTATTGCGCTTCCGTTCGCGAAAGGCTTCGGCTGGGGCGGGGACCTGAATCTGGAGTATATTTTCGAAAAGCTTCTCTGCGAGGAGAGCGGCGGCGGATATCCGAAGGAAAGAGCGGTGCCCGAGAAGGCGAACAAGAAGATTCTGGATGAAGTTAAGAGTGAGACCTACCAGGATATCGTGACGATTCTGGAGAAGCTGAACAAAAGCCACCATGAGCTGGTGAAGGGTGCTCTTTCAACGGAAGGCTTCGGGAAATATTTCTATGACAACTGCAAGTGTGACAGGATCCGTGAGGCTGTAGAGCAGATTCTGGGATGATGAAGGCAGCAAGGCCGGGATGGATCCGAACGCTGCCATGGGAAAAAGCATGCGCAGATGGCGGTGCAGGGAGCTGACTGTTATTTCGGTTTTTATCGCGGTATATGACTCAGGCGCGGGAGAAGGCGGTGGCCTTTCCCGCGCCTGAATGCTGAGGAAGCGCTGATTATCTCAGTGTTTCCTCAGTATCTTTGGCGGATCCCGGTGCTGCGCAGCGGATAAGCTGGTTACTTTTCAGACCGGGCGGATGTCGCGGATATAGTCTTCAAATTTCAGCCCGACATACTCGCCGATCATTTTCAGTTCGTCTACGGTTTTGTCATTGACGGGGATGCCGTTCGCAAGGCGGTCTTCCCGGGAGAGCATGGCCTGCTCGCCGGGAGTATAGACACGTTCCTGCCCGTCCGCTGTCGGGGATTCCCTGAGCTCGCGCAGCAGGGTGGACATGTTGGCGCGGATCTCTTTCTTGTCGCCGAAAATGCCGTAGTCAATGGCGGCGAAGCCGAAGGAGGTGTCACCCATGCCGCCGTTTTCCACATGCGGCGAAGTGTGGCCGCCTGCAAGTATTCCGGTGAACAGCTCGGCGATGATGCCGAAGCCGTACCCCTTGTGGGATCCGGTATCCTTGGTCATGCCGCCCAGCGGGAAGATGCCGCCGAAGTCTTTGGCGTTGATCAGGTCAAGGACATGCTGCGCATCCGTGCTGATATGGCCGGTCTCGTCGGCAGCCCAGCCTTCATGGAGCGGTTCGCCCCGTTTGTTGTAAACTTCAACTTTCCCTCTCGGGACGACAGTGGTGGCGGCATCGAACCAGAAATAATAAGGATCAGCCGGCATGCAGACAGCCAGCGGACTTGTCCCGAGCATCGCTTTCTTACCGAATGTGGGAATGGCGATGGCTTCGGTGTTGGTGGAGCTGAAGCCGATCATGTCTTCGTCGCCGGCCATCCTGGAATAGTAGCCCGCGATCCCGTAATGGTTGCAGTTGCGGACGGTCACCATGCCGAATCCATGCTGTTTGGCCTTATCGATGGCCATCTGCATGGCTTTGCGGGCGGTTACCTGTCCCATCGTCCGGTTGGCTTCGATGACGGCAGAAACCGGTGTTTCGAATACGATCTCCATGCGGGCCTTCGGATCCACATGTCCGCCTGTGATGGAATCATGATAGCGGATCATGCGCTGTACGCCGTGAGATTCGATTCCATAAAGATCCGCGCACAGCACAACGTCGGTGATCCCCCGGGCTTCCTCTTCGGTAAACCCATGGTTTTTATAGATATCTTCACAGTATTTCCGGACTTCCGCCACATTCAGTTTATAATATGCCATGATAATCTCCATTCCGCCGCCTCTGGCCGGCCAAAATACGATCCTTCCTGCAGAATCCTCCGCCGCATGTTCCGCTGCGGTATTCGGTTCCGCCAGCATTATTATATCATAGATTCCGGATGGAACAGAGGGGATCGCATCAGAGGAACGGATTTCTTTTTCGCAGCAGCGGGTGTGGAAGCTGAAGGCATCAAAAGCCGGCAGTCCGCCAGTTCAGCAGCACCTTGTCCGGGATGTGCACGGGCTGGAGATGCTGCGTGACAGGTGAAACGGATTGAAGGGATAAAAGCCGGCAGGACGGACAGCGATATGATGTCGGGAAAGGACAGGTTTTATGATATATGAATTTCTGACAGGCAACTATACAATGCGCGGAAAGGACTGCTTTTACCATGTCCGTTTTGACAGCGAAACGGGGAAGCTTTCCTGCGTCAGTTCTTTTCGGGGGCCGGACAATCCTTCCTGGCTGACCGGGCATCCGAACGGAAGGATTCTGTACAGTGCCGAGGAACGGAATCCGGATGGAGGCCTCGCGGTCTTTTCGCGGATAGGGGAAGAGATCCGGCAGCTGTGTTCCCTGCCTTCAGCGGGAGCCGATCCCTGCCATCTGTCCCTGGATGACCGTGCGCAGTTTCTGATGGCGGCGAACTACAGCAGCGGCAGCTGTACCCTGTACCGTCTGGATGAAGAGGGACTGCCGCTGGGAATCTCTGATTTTAAGCAGCATACCGGCAGGGGACCGAATCCCTTCCGCCAGGAATGTGCACATGTGCATTTTTCCCGTTTTCTGGACGGGGGCTTTTATGTCAGTGATCTGGGAATGGATCAGATTCTGTTCTATGAACTGGACCGAGAAAAGGGAAAACTGATTCTGAAAGAAGATTGCTGCATCTCCATTGATAAAGGCGCGGGGCCAAGGCATTTCGCCGTCCATCCGGCGCATCCCGGGATGCTCTATGTGCTGACGGAAATGGCGGGGGCGGTATTTGTCTTTGAAAAGGAGCAGAAGGGCTGGCTGCGGAGACAGGTGATTTCTTCTCTGCCGGAAGATTTTTACGGATTTAACAATTCGGCTGCAGTGAAGTTTTCTGAAGACGGCGCTTACCTGTTTACATCAGACAGAGGCCGTGATTCGGTTACAGCTTTTTGCGTCGGAGCGGACGGACTGCTCGGACGGGCAGCGGATTCTTCCTGCGGCGGCAGCATTCCCAGGGATATGGGGGTCTTCGGAGATAATCTGATCGTCTGCAATCAGGAGTCGGATCTGCTGAGCGTGCTTCATTTTGACAGGAATGCCGGGAAATTGTATCCGACAGGCGAAGCGCTGCGGATCAACTGCCCGGTCTGCATCATGCCGCTGTAAAAGCGGGCGGGAACTAGGATCGGGCGGGTCAGAAGAGGGAAGCAGGGAGGCGCTATGCGAGAAGCAGTGCGCCGAGGATCAGCACAGCGCCGGCGATTCCGGCTGGCGTCATGGGCTCATGCAGGAACAGGGCGGAGAGGAGTACGGCCGTCACCGGATCGATATAGCCGAAGAGGGCGGCGGTCTGGACAGGCAGTTTTTCCACCGCTCCGAAATAAAGCGCGTAGGCGAACCCTGTGTGGATGATTCCCACGGTCAGCAGGAGAATAATCTGTGTGCTCTCCGGCCCATATGAACGGAGAGTTCCGCGCGAGAGCATATACGGGATCAGGGCTGCTGCCGCTGAAAAAAGCTGTATGATGGTTTTTTCATAGAGAGGAACTCCGGTAATTTTTTTGTTGAGCAGTACCACGCAGGCGTACAGAGCCGCGGCGCCGAGCCCGAGCACTATGCCCTTTACGGGATCCGCCCCGGCTCCGGAGGAACCCGCGGCGCCGGAAACCAGTACCATGCCGGCAAGAGCTGCCGCCACGCAGAGAATCTTGCGCAGTGTGACCGCTTCTTTAAACAGAAACGGTGAGACTAGCAGGACGATTACGGGCTGCATATAATAGCAGAGGGTTGCGACCGCTACGGTTGTATAATTGTACGCTTCAAACAGCAGAATCCAGTTGAAGCCGATCATCGCCCCGGTCAGCACAAGCAGCGCGAGGCTGCCTTTGAGCGGGGCAGTCTGAAAGCGGCGGCCTGTAAGGCGCATCAGCAGGAGCAGAAAAACGCTTCCCAGGATTCCCCGCACAAATGCCAGTGTCTCCGAAGGAAGATCAATCTGCCTTCGGAAGATTCCGATTGTCCCGAATATCACCATCGACAGGATCAGTGCCGGATACGCACTTTTTCTGTTTTCTCCCTGCATAGATTTCATCCTGCTTCTTTCTGTAAATCATGAGACGGCGAAATACAATCATTGATTGTTTTACCGGTCTTTACCAGTTCTGCCAGAATAGTATACAATATATTCTGCGATTTGTCCGGCGGACAGAGTATTCCAGTCATCCGGGGCATTGAGTCATGATACAGAACTTTGTTTTGGGAGGAGGAGAAGACTATGAGAGAAACCCTTACAGATCTCAAGAACAGGCGGAGCGTCAAAGCCTACAAAAGTGAGCAGATCTCCGATGAAGAACTGATGGAGGTCCTCGAGGCGGGGATGAATGCGCCGTCCGGCGGGAATCGTCAGTCCGCGGTTTTCATTGTTGTTCAGAACAGGGAATGGATCGATAAACTCTGTGCTCTGAATGCTAAAATTGCCGGTGCGCCGGAAGGATGGGACGTTTTCTATGGAGCGCCGACCGTGATCGTTGTTGCGGCGTCTGCGTCAACAGCCGACGCAGTAAAGGACGGCTCCCTGGCAATCGGAAATATGCTGAACGCAGCTTACGCGCTGGGCCTGGGCGGAAGATGGATCAACCGCGCGGACGGCATGCTGGAAGATGAGCTTGGCAAACAGCTGCTTAAAGAAGCAGGTATCGAAGGAGAGTATATAGGCGTCGGAAATGTGATCCTCGGTTATCCGGAAGGGGATTTCCCTGCTCCGATCGAGCACAAGAAAGATTATTATAAAATCATCCGGTAAAAAGGCAGAACAGTCCGGCCTCTTACATAGACAGGAAGGCGGGCACCATGATGACGGCCAGGACGACGCCGAACATCATGATCATGGGGAGCAGCATCTTTATTCCGGCTTTTTCACCGAGCTTGCGTGCAATCATTTTATGCTGCTCCATGGACATCAGGGCCTCCCGCTCCAGAAGCTGGGTGAGGCCCCGGGACCCCTTTTTCAGATTCTGGGAGAGGAGGGAACCGAGTTTAATATAGGTCGGCAGACCGCAGCGTCTGCCGAAGTTTTCATAAGCGACGGCCTCCGGGACGCCGCTTTTCATTTCCCTGAGAGCCAGCAGCATTTCTTCGTAGACGTATCGTTTCCCTGCATTTTCTGCCTGGTACTGCGCCGTGACGCGGGCGAAGGCACCGCGGATCGTGAGACCCGCCCCCAGCAGCATCGTCAGTTTCCAGAGCATTTCGGAATAATCGAGATCCAGCTGATCATGGCGGACCTTTGCCTCATCATGGATTTTCTGGTCAGAATGGGTCCAGAGAAGGCATGGCGTGAGGATTGCGAAAAGGATCAGCAGGTAATAGGCGGAACTTTTCGGATAATACCAGCGCAGGGTGCGGTCCCCGACTTTTGAGGGGAGGCAGATGCTTTCATTTTCCGGATCCTTTTCCTGGGCGTTCTGGACTGCCCGGCGGATCTGCACCTGAAGCTGTTCGCTGTCCGTCAGTTCCTGCGGATAGAGGCGGGCGGAGAAGGACCATGTGCGGATCTGGCTCTGGCAGCTCAGCGTGACGGTGATGTTGACGATGCTTCCGGCACTGAGAACCTCGCCGACAATCATGCCGTTTTCATCGATCATGCCGTAGGGAGTGACCTCGTAGGAAGCCTCGACGATGCCGTTCTGAAGCACTGCCGGAAAATACAGGGGCCGGCTGACGCAGTCAAGGCTTTCATTGTCCTTCAGGATTATGCCGGCCAGTTCCTCCTGGGCAGCCTTAAGGAAAGCACGGACTTCCACGCGGGAGTAGGTGCGCGGATTGAGGAGAATCTCAAAGGCTTCTGATTCCGCCTCGCCGGAAATGGTCAGATTCAGGCTGCTGCTGGAAGCGGATTCCCCGTATCCCGGCCGGGTGAGGATACCGCCGGTGACGGAGCGGTCCCTGCGCGCTTCTGTGATCAGGACAACTGCAAGGAGAAGCAGGGCGGCGCAGGAGACGAGCAGGGTGTTGGCGATTTTGCGGACGTAGTAGTCCCGGGCGCTGTTTTTTCTTCCGGAATTCAGCTGGAAGAGTTCCTGATTGAGCGTGCATTTCTTTTCACTCAGGCCGAGCCGGTCGCAGAGAAAAGCGGCGGGGCGCCTGCAGGGGTTGGGGAGGGACATGAGACTCCTTTCCTGGATTTTTTATCTTTGCCGGGTACGGCCCGGATTATTGGTGGCCTGATGTGTGGAGGGCCGTGAACAGTACAATTCATCCTGGAATATGCTGAGTTATACCTCAATGTGCATAATCCGTTTTCCTATGAAGAAGGCAATCACATAGACGGTCAGGCTTACAGTCATGATGAAAATACCGGCCGGATTGTGGTAGCAGGGGTCCAGAAAGCCGGGGGAGGTGACGGTGATATAGCCGATCAGGGCGAGGGGAACGACGCTCATGATCCGCTGCTCCGATATTTTCCCCGTGATGTTGGCTTCGATCTCCTGCCGGGTTTCGTTTTTTGACTGGATTGCGCTGACGGTATTGCGGATGATGGACATGAGGTCGCCGCCGGTCCGCTTCGCAGTCTGGAAGACTTCAGCGAAATTGCGTACGTCATCGACATGGGAGCGGCGCCCCAGGTCCAGAAGCAGTCCTTCGATGGGAACGTTCAGGCTGGTCTGCAGGATGATATAGCGGAATTCCGTGACGATGAAGGAATCCGGCTCGTAGATCTTTCTGAGTTCATTCAGGGCTTCCTTCCAGGCGTTTTCAATGGCGTAGCCTGCCTGCAGCGACGCGTTGACCAGCTGCATGCCGGTGGTAAACTGCCGGAGAATCTCAAGGCGTCTTTGCTCGAGAAGATCCTTTTTCCTCATTTTCAAAAAGAGGGGCAGCCCGGGAGAAAAGAGGAGAGCTGCCAGGAGGGAGCGGTAGAAGAGCATGGCGATCAGAAGATCGAGGCCTGCGTAGACGGCGCAGTTCAGGAGCAGTTCCCGGCGGGTGAAATGCCAGCTTCCGTAATCCGGCATGACATCTCGCCTTTTCTGCTTTGGATGGGGGGGTGTTTTCACCCGGGAGGAGCGTGTGCTTTTTTCCATTCTTTTTTCCATTCCGCCGCTGTGAGATGACGGTTCAGACAGCGTATAAAAGTGATCCCATAAAGCCTTTTGTGCTGACGCTCAGACAGTATATAAAGAGAGATCCCATAAAGCCGTTTTGTGGTGACGCTTGGACAGCGTAAGAGTAAACTTTACAGACAGCGTTTCCCTTACATTCCTTTCAGGGGGATACCGGCCCGTTCCAGCTTCTGTATGTGCATGAGCGAACCCGTTTTTTTCAGCTCGCCGACCAGGCGTCCCTTCTTGTCTTCTCCCTGGATCTCATATTCAAAAATGGGATGTGTGCGGATCTCCCCGGTCGGGATGTCATATCCGTCAATTTCGACGATCTCGAGGACTTTTCTGCTTTTGTCCCGCATGCGGCTCAGGTGGACCATGATGTCGATACCGGAGGCGATCTGCCTGCGGATGGCCGGGATCGGGATTTCCAGGCCCATCAGGACCATGGTCTCAAGGCGGGAGAGCATGTCATTCGGACTGTTGCCGTGTCCGGTGGAAAGGCTGCCGTCATGCCCGGTGTTGAGGGACTGGAGCATGTCTATGGTTTCGGCACCGCGGACCTCCCCGACGATGATCCTGTCCGGGCGCATGCGCAGACTGGATTTGATCAGGTCGCGGATGGTGACCTCACCCATTCCCTCCGCATTGGCTTTTCGCGCTTCGAGCCGCACCAGGTTGCGGACCCCCTGAATCTGGAGCTCCGCATTGTCCTCTATGGTGATGATCCGCTCATCCTTTGGGACATAGTTGGAAAGGGCATTTAAGAAGGTGGTTTTTCCGGACCCGGTTCCGCCGGAAATAAAGATGTTGTAGCCGGCTTCCACCAGGTTTTTCAGAAAATCCGCGGCTTCCTGGGAGCAGGATTTCCAGGCGATCAGCTGCTTCATGGAGATCGGGTTGTCCGGAAAGCGCCGGATCGTGATGACAGGGCCGTCGATCGCGATGGGATTCATGACGATGTTGACGCGGGCTCCGTTTTCCAGCCTGGCGTCTACAATCGAGACAGCTTCATTTGCCACCCTGTTGCAGCCGGCCACGATCTGTTGGACGATATCCTGCAGCTTTTCCCTGGAAGAGAAACTGCGCTCCCATTTGGACAGGCGGCCGGCACGCTCAATATAGATTCCGTCTGTCCCGTTGACCATGATCTCGGTAACGGTGTCGTCGTCTATGAGCTCCTGCAGAAGGTCCAGCCGCCGCACGGAATTGAAGAGTTCCGTCCTCATCCTGATCCGGTCGGGAAGGCGCATGCGCCTGCGGGGATCGCTCTGGGCGATCAGCTCATCGATCAGCACATAGATTTCGGCGTCGGTCAGGTCTCGGGAGAGCTCCAGCTTCTCCATGAGCGCAGCGCGGCATTCAAGAAAACGCTGGTGGTCCATCATAAGCTTTTCCTCCTCCAATAACGCAGTCTGTACGCTGACGCAGTGGCCCCGGATGACTATTCTGAAGCCGCGTCTGCAAAAAGCGCAGCCGTGAGGCAGCCGGCCTGAACCATTCGCGCATGGGGCCGTGAATAGTAACTTGGCTGAAAAAAATCGGGCTGAAAAAAATTTAAAAAAAACACTACCATATTTTGCTGTTTCCTGTTACAATAGGAGAGCGATGGGGGTATAGCGCAGCTGGGAGCGCGTCTGAATGGCATTCAGAAGGCCGCGGGTTCGAGTCCCGCTATCTCCACTTAGGGAAGCCTGTATAAGGCTTCCTTTTTTTTGCGCGATACAGCCCGAAAGCGGCTGCCATGCCTGCAGGGGAAACGCGGCTTTTTGTTTGTGCTTGTACGACGCGGGCTGGCAGCTGCCATGCCTGCAGGGGAAACGCTGATATAATCAGGGCTGCCTCAGAAGCTGATTCCGAATTCAGCTGTGCAGCCTGCAAGCGCGGCAGCCTGGGACGCGTCCAGCCCGATCTCGAAGGCGCCCTGGCCGGAAGGGTTGAGCAGTGTGCGGGCCCCTCCTGCCAGAACACCGTTCCTGCGGAAGAGGACGGTGACATAAGGAATGTACTGTCCCGCCTGCTGGACGTTTCTCTGCAGATAACCAGTAAGACGGCGGCCTCCGCTGCCATCCGGGCTGTCGGAAGTATTCCGGATGGTGTAGGAGGAGGATTTGAGATAGAGGCGGTCGTCCTGGGTATAGAAGGAAGAGACCGGTATGGAGTGGATGCTTATGGTGATCTGTCCGACCTCCTCTTTCGCGCGGTCCAGACGCAGATCGCCCGCCAGGCTCAGGGTATCCTGCGGGGCAAGCTCCGTGAGAAGGCAGTTTTCCTTCTTCAGGACGTTTCCTTTTTTGTCGTGGACGGTGACATCGGCTCCGGTCAGTGCCAGATTGAAGGTCGCGTTCGGGTTATGGATTTTTGCGGCGTAGGTGACTCCGGAATGGGAACTGTCTCCCGCCTGGTAGAGACTGTAACCCTGCTCGGCTATGACAGCCTGCTTGGGGTGCTCAATTACGAGAACCTCGCAGACGGCCTGCCTGGAACCAGCCTTTGCCGTGATTTTTACGGAGCCGGGGGCGATCGCGGTGACCATTCCGCCCGCAACGGAGGCCAGAGCCGGATTGGAACTCTCCCATACGACCGCGGCACCGGCGTCGGCAGGGCTGTACTGGGCTGTGAGAAGTTCTGAAGATCCCTGCTCGATCATCATGTTGTATTTATTCAGGCTGACGGATGTGACACGCCCTGAGCCGGAGCCTGCAGAAGAGACGCCGGACAGGCCGGCATATCCGCCGTCAGGGCTCAGGCCGAGGGCCTGCATGGTGCGGGCTGACATATAATCACCCTTCCCCACTTTGACCCGGCAGACGCATGCCCTGCCGCCGGCTTTCGCGGTAACGGCGGCAATCCCGTCGCTGAGACCGGTGATGCTTATGCTGCGGCTGCTTTTCCGGACACTGACAATGTCTTTATCGGAGACGGACCATTTAACCCCGGACAGAGAGCCCAGATTCTCCGCCCGCAGAACTTTTGTGCGGCCGATCCGCAGGCGCATGCGGTCCCTGCTGAGGGAGAAGGCATAAGCTTCACTGCCTCCTGCCAGGCTGCCTGTCCGGCCGGCGGAAAGCTGACTTGTCTGCGTCCCGGAATTGTTCCGGTTCAGATTCTGCGGGAGGGAAGCGGCAGGAGTCTGCCAGGCTGCCTGCGCCTGGGCCAGAGTCTGCGTACGCCCCTGTCCCGCCTCAGCAGCCTGCGCGATATGCCGCGCTGCAGCCGGATCCGCCGCGAGAGTACAGCAAAGACCCAGCACCAATGTTCTTTTTAACAGCATTTCAGAGAATTTCATAAGTCAGAAAGACCTCCTTTTCAGATGTGCGGCATAAAGCCGGATGAATGGAAAACTGAAGTGAAAAACAAAAAAGATATGGAATAGAAAATAGAAAAAGAAAAGTAGAAAAAAGAAAGTAGAAAAAAGAAAGTAGAAAAAAGAAAGTAGAAAAAAGAAA
>ODAI011145368.1_pt1 | contig 25853 bp, 20 predicted proteins | sample 1539321 | NCBI WGS metagenome assembly ODAI01 (sample SAMN02144231, study PRJEB22623) | gut metagenome | biome: sheep rumen | host: Ovis aries | place: New Zealand
CCTTATAACATAAGAGTTGTAATAAATGCGGTTGACGGCTCACTTTTGTATATAGGATACGAATAGTTTGTCACATATGGACAGGCACCTTGTCACATTTGACGAAACACAACTGCGCATAAAATATGTACACGCATAGCTCGCTAACGCTCACGCTATGCTTAGCACATTTTTATGCGCAGTTTATTTTACGTATGTTAATGTGACAAGATGCCTGTCCTCGTGTTACATATGTTTACACTATGGGGTGGTGAATATTCCGTAATATTCATCACCCTTTATTATATAATAATTATAAAGCTCGTTTGAGGTTCCTTTTACATCGGTATATGTTATTATTTTTGTATCCGGGTTTTCTTCCAAAACGCTGATATGATAGTTGCTTATAATATCTTTACTTATATTGTTTACGGATACTTCTGTTATAGTTTTATTTATGTATGGCTCGTAGTCGGAATAATCTTTTTTCCCGCTTGCGAAGGCATAAAGAAGTTCACCGTTTTCGTCTATAATAACGGTATGCGTTTCCGAGCCGTCATATTTTGTAAAAACTATCTCCCAATATATAGCTGCATAAATTCCGAATGTAGTATCAACAGCTTTGTAAGGTGTTGCTTTCCACGAATACCAATTCCTGTATGCAGAGCCTAATAATTCAGGATAAAGTTCCTGATTATGATGAAGCCTGAAAATGCTGTCGGTAGCAAGTGTATAAGCATCATATTCGGATATGCCGCATTCTTCCTTAGATGCTATAGAAATATTACTGTCCCATACATTGGTTATAAGCTGCAGTCTCTGGTACGAAGATAGCTGTCTCGATGCGCTTTTTACAACTGCAACGGACGGGCCCGAATAATATTCGGTTGGAACAACATTTACTTTATCAAGATGTTTCTTTTGCTGTCTGTCAAGAAACAGCTTCGGGAGGTATACGGAAGCGCACGCAAAAAAAATACATATACATATTATAAATGTACCGATAATCGAAATATGTTTTTTTGAATGATTATTAGATTTAACACTGTTATTTTTCATACGTTTTACCTTCATCATATATTTTAAAGCTTACGGTAATTTTAGTTCCTTTACCGGGTTCGCTTTCGATATCCATTTTTGCATCGTGCTTATCTATAATAAGTGCGGCGAGTGAAAGTCCGAGCCCCGCACCGCCTTTTTTTCTTGAACGGGATTTATCGACCATATAAAATTCATCGCATATACGGTCTAAATCTTTTTTCTCTATACCCACACCAAAGTCCCTAACGATGAAGCTATAGCCGTCTTCATACCTGCAACCTGAAAAGATTATCCTTGAACCGCTTTCTGAAGCCTTACGTGCATTATCGATAAGATTTATGAATACCGTTTTTAATAATTCCTTATTGCCGTATATGATACCCTGATCGAAGTTTTTTTCTATGCTTATCTTGGAAGATGAAAGTATCGGCTGAACACTGTTTATCACATCGTTTCCAAAAGCTGTGGACGATAAAGGCTTTTTTTCGATTTCGTTTGATCTTAGATATATCAGGTCAAAAAGCTTCATGGACATATCTTCAAGTCGTTTTCCTTCGGAAAAAATGTAGCTTAATGCCATAATGTGCTGGTCCTCACTCAAGTCCATGGAACGCATGGTATCGGCATATCCGATGATTGCCGTCATAGGCGTCTTTATCTCATGAGTAAAATCGGCGACAAATTGGTCGCGCCTTTTTATCATATCATTTAATTCGTTGATATGACCTTCGACCGAGTCTGCCATCCGGTTGAACTTATCCGAAAGAAGAGCAACCTCATCATGTCCCTTTACAGAGATTCTTTCTTTATAATTTCCGCCTGCAAAGGCATCGGTTACCCTGTTTAGTTTCTCCAGAGGTTTGGTTAGAAAATAACTTATGACATATATAATAATTGTGGCACCTGCAAGAATGATAAGTGAAAGGTTTCTGTAATCATTGACACTTTTTTGGATAAAGTGATTAAGTTCTGATATATCATGCCTGGTAATGATATTAAGCATACCATTATCTATCGTGCAAAATGAAGTTATATAGATATAAAGCCTTCCGTTTTCTTCGCGTATCATATAATTTTTGATATTATCTTCAACCCGGGTTGTAAGCCCGGCCGGAATACTTATACCGTCACTGCTCGAAAATACTGTTTTATCTGAATAAAGTATTATAAGATCGGAGGTATCGTTCATCATACCTGCATATACCTGTCCCGATATATTGTTAAGCTCTTCGCCTAAGTCATAACGGGAGCGGTTAATAACATCAAGCAGGGAATATTCAATTGAGCTTTCCGCGAGGTTGTTCTCCAAAACCGCATTTTCAATCCGGGAGTTGAGTGCCATCTCATAGTTTTTCTTAAGAACTATATAGCCGACAGCGAGCAAAACACCGGAAAGCAAAAGTAAATTGATTATAAGTACTTTATATCTGAATTTCATTTGTACATCCTTTTATTCGGTCAGGCGGTAGCCTGTATTGTAAATGGTTTTAAGATCATTTTTTAAATCGAGCTTTTTCCTTAATCTTTGTATATGAAGGTCCAGGGTTCTTGTCGCGGACAACTCGTCACTGTAGATAAGCTCCGGCCATACAAGCTCGTACAATCTGTCGCGAAACAGGGTAATGTTTTTGTTACGGATAAATGCTGTTAACAATTCGAATTCCTTTGGGGTAAGTGACACGGTTTCGTTATTTTTCTTAACGATGTGGTTTTCGGTGTCTACCGAAATATCCTTAAAGTATAAAAGGCTGTCTGCTTTATTGTATCGCCTTAAAACTATATTGATTCTTGCAAGAAGTTCCACAATTTCAAAAGGCTTAACAAGGTAATCCTCAGCTCCGGAGGTAAGGCCTTTTATCCTGTCATCAAGGGAAGCTTTCGCTGTTATAAATATAACCGGAATATTCATAGGTCGTATATAATCCATTAGCTCGTAGCCGTTTATTTCCGGAAGCATGATATCCAAAAGAATCAAATCAAAGTTTTCTGTTTCGAGAATATCCGCAGCACTTTTCCCATCGTAAAGTGCCGTGCAAATGTAGCCTGTACGGGTGAGATTCATTACAATAAGGTCCGATATGGGTTTTTCATCTTCGACAATAAGTATTTTAATCATTATATTTACCCCGTATGTTTTAATTATAGTTACATCCGACAAGACTATTATATCCCATATAATATATTAAAGTTAAGATGTATCCGAAATGTTTCTAAAAAAAATATATACTTGAAACATTTATGATACAAAGTTGAGTTAAAATAAAGTATAATATAAGGGAAATGCCTGAAAAAAGAAACAAAGTATACGTAATTATGGATATAAATATAGTTGAACTGCTTTGTGTATAGGGATTAAAGACAATTATGAGAAAGAAATTATTCTTGTTATTTTTAATAATAAATATCTTGATTTTATCGGGCTGTGCCAATAAAGGCTATGGCGAGCTTGTGCCGCCATCGGATAAGACTTATATACCTGTTACACACAGTACCGGTATCGTTGTAAAGCAGGATGTCAATCCTACTGTTTCTCTTTTTCTTACACTTTCCGATTATGAAGAAGAAAGTTACAGAATCGATCAAAAGACATGGCTCAGACTGGAAGCTTATAATTTTACCATGGACAGACTGTGGGTAGATAACGGGCATTATGTTAAAGCCGGAGATTTGCTTGTGTCCTTTAAATCCGAGGAGCTTGAAAAAGAGCTTGCCTCATATGAGGATAAAAAGGAAAAGGATCAGCTTGCCATAGAACATTATAAGCGCTTGGCAGAGCTTGATAATTCTTATAATTATCAAAGCGAAATAGACAGTCTCAATCAGGATATGGTTATCGCGGATGCATATATTGCCGATATAAATGCTCTTTATGAAGAGGTTAATGTAAGAGCGGATAAAGACGGAATTATAAGCTATGTTAATCCATATCTGTATGATAATTTTGCCGTCATAGGCGAGGTGCTTATCAAGGCATACTCAAGCAGCGAGAATTATTTTGCGGAAACAGAGGAAGATATAGATATAAAAGAGGGTGACGTGGTTTCAATCGAAAATGATATGACAAAGTACGAACTTGTGGCTTCAGAGGTTACAACCGACGGTAAAAAAACAAAGATAGTTTTCGAACCGGAAGAAAACAGCAGATCGGTAATATCCGAAAAAGATCTTACACTTACCATACAAAAGCCAAAGCTTAGCGGGGTATTGTGCGTAAATGCTTCGGCCGTGTTTGAAGAGAACGGACACAGCTATGTGTATTTATATAATGAAGATGGATCAAGAGAAGCAAGAGAGGTCACTGTCGGAGATCATATAGACGATATGATTGTAATAAAGTCGGGTCTTTCCGAGGGAGATGAGGTAGAACTATGGGATTAGTTAAAGCTAAATATAAAAAATATAAGCGCATCATAGCTCTTGCCTGTGCATTTATCATATCCTTTTGTATCGGAGGATGCGGGGATGTGAAGGAAGAGGCACCTGAGCTTCTGGAGCCTGCATCAAAGATAACGACTATGCGCCCGATATCATACAGAAATGTTGCCAGAGTTGAGAGCCTTATGGGTGTGGTTGTCCCGGAGCAATCATTTGTTGTTAGCAGGAAAAGTGCATTGATAAAGGGCTTTGCCGTAAATATAGGTGATTACGTAAATAAGGGAGATGTGGTGGCTTATGGTGATACAACTTTTTATGAACGTGAGATAGCCGCTAAGGAGGATGAAAAAAATGCAATTGTGTCAGAACTTCAAAGTGACAATAACATTGCGGATGAAGAGATTAAACAGCTTGAATATAAAAGAGATGCGGCAGAACAGGTAGGAAATGCGATAAATGTCGCTGCGATTAATACGGAAATAGTTATACTTCAGGAAAATAAAAGATACAATGAGGAAGTCAAGAATGCCGATATAGATAAGCTTGCGAAGGAAATAAATACTTTAAAGTCGGAAAAAAATGATTTGACATTTACGGCACCATGCAGCGGAACTGTAACATTTATAAAGGATATTACCGCAAAGCCGACAGCATCCTTTAATGAAAATATAGCCGTGATATCCGATTTTGAAAATCTTTATATAGAAGCACCGGAGCTTAATATAAATAAATATAAGTTCAAGGACTATGAAGAAAAATATACATATCAAAACGGAAAAAGAATTGATATAAGCGAATACGAATATGAAAGTCCTGAGGTTAGCTATGCCTCGACTCTTAAGGAATATCCGTGTGCAAGATTTAAGCTGAGTGATGAGTCTGAAAACAAAAAAATCAAAGCAGGAGATAATCTTATATTATATTTTGAAAAAAATAAATCAAAGAAGGTTCTTGCGGTAGGGCTTGATTCTATCAATAAGGATGATGTGGGAACATTTGTATATGTATGCAGGGAAATTGACGGAAGAGATGATTATGAGCTTGAAAGAAGAGATATAAAGACGGGAGTTGCCGATGATTATTATGTTGAGGTGACGGAAGGCTTGTCCGAGGGCGAGCTTGTATATTATGCTTCCGAATCAGTAGTTCCTGTTGAGTATACCGGACAGACCGTAAAAAGAGGAGAGTACAGGGAAAGCTATAAAACCGACATCATCACGCCTCTTGAAAATGATACTGTGGCCGTAACAGCAGGAGCAGGCGGTGTAGTTTCGGATATTTATCTTTCCGTAAATGATGAAGTTAAAACCGGCACTGCGGTATGCCTTATAGATAATGCATCAGGTACGGCAAGGCTTACAGAGCTTAGAACGCTTATGGCATCGGCGGATACCGAACATGAAAATGCCGTAAAGGATTTTGACAAAAGAGAAAAGGAAGTAAATGATGAGCTTTCGGCTTATTATAATGAAGAGGATCCGGTCGCATCGGAAACGGATGCTTTAGAAGAGTATCTGTATAAGGATGAACAGCTGAAAGTCGAGCTTGAAATAATAGCGGAAGAAAGGAGTAAAGAGGCGGCTTCTTATGAAAGTCAAAAGAAGAGCCTCAGTAATGAATATGCTCTTTTAAGCAAGCAGGGAAACGGAGGATATACTTCTTTTTCGGAAGCTGACGGAAAGATAGGATATATAGGTGTTTCAAAGTCGGATCCTGTAGGCAGCGGAGACTTTATATATTCGGTGGTAAGGCCTGCTGACAATCTGTACAAAGTAATGGTAAATAAAAATGCTTTGCCGGATCTTAATGGTGTATCGGCTTCGTTGGGAAGTAAGGTAAGCCTTGAAATCGACGGAAAGAAGTATGAGATTGATTGCATCGGAAAAAACGGTTATGCCGATAAAAAATATCTGTTTACCAAGGAAGATAAGCAATATTTAACGCATTCCGAACCGTATAAAAGCGGAAACGAAGAGCAGTTTTTTATAAAGACTGATGAAGAAATCTCAAAGGCGATTGCCGGGGCAAAGAGTATAAGCTGTGAATTTGACAGTGTTTGTCTTGATAATGTTATAACCGTTCCGGCAAAGGCAATATATGTGGAGACAAACAAAACAGATAATAAGGATAAAGAAAAAAGCGGAAAAAATTACTATGTATGGAAACTTGAAAACGGGAACATAGTTAAGGAATACGTAAAGATAGTGGAAAGTATGAGTGACGAAAAGATAGTTGTTTACGGGATTGAAGAAGGAGATTTAATTTTAACGGAGTAAAATATATGCTGGGATTTATATTGTTAAAAATAAAAAATAAATATAAGCTATACAGCTGCCTTTTTCTCGGACTGATATTTATTCTTGCCGTTTTTTCACTTATTTCATTTTACGGAAACGGAGCTATGGAGAAACTTATAAATGACGGATTTTACGATAGTTATGAGAAAAATGAAAGCTTTCCTTTTGTGTTGTCAAGAAATGATATATTAAAGACGGATAAGATATCTAAACTTAGGGAAAACGTAAAAAGCTATGAAGAATCATGGGATAAGTATCTGGGCTGTCCGAGACTTGCTTCGGAATGTATATATACATTAAAGGGCTGCCCGATAGAGCTATCATATAAGGATAAAGGCGGTTATCTTGATATCAGCTATATTGAAGGCGGAGAGCTTGAAACCGTTTATGGAAAAGGCTTTGATGCCTTTGATGCAAACAAGGATAAGGATGTTTACCCATGTGTTATCGATCAGGGACTTATGGATTTTTATAATCTTGTTGTGGGTGAGGAAATAGTCTTCACAAATATCAGGGATGAAAAGGGGACTAAACTTGTTTTTCGTATCGAGGGAATAGTAAAAGAGAAAAGTTTTGATGACTATTCATGGTATAAGAGTTTGTCCGAGATTTCACTTGCCATTTATACAAATGAGGCAACCTTTGATGCCGTAGCCGAAAGGTTTAACTTTAATTACGTTACATATGAATGCTACGAGCTTGTCGATTACAGATTTGTTAATCCGAAAAATGCCGATGAAATACTTGATTATTTGAATCAGTTCCATGGAAAAGATGAGAAGCTCCGGGAAAATGCGAGTGAGGTTTTAAAGCAATATATCATTTCAAGAAAAAATATCAAAACAATACTTTATGTAATAGCCGTACCGCTTTTGTTTTTGCTGATCATCTTTATATCCATGATATCTTCAAGAATAATCGATTCGGAAAAAACGGAGATAGCTTCACTTCACAGCAGAGGACTGTCATCATTTGAAATACTTAAGATTTATATGATTCAGACCGTTATTTTGGAAGCTATAGCATATTTCTTAGGTATCCTTTTGGGATACGGACTTTACGGTTTTGCAAAAAGAGTGGACGGTTTCTTAAGTATTTCGAAAAATATAAGAACGGTTGATTATTTTAACGTAGAAGTATTTTTATATGCCGGCGTGGGGGCTTTGATATCGGCCGTGCTTCAGCTTATACCTGTTATTATGTCATATAAGGATACTGTTATAAGCTTAAAGAGTAAAAAAATAGCAAAATTTAAGGGCTCATTTTGGGAAAGATATTTTCTTGATATACCGCTTATGATATTTGCGGTATATATGGTTTATAATTTTAATAAACAGATTGATACATTGAGACATGATACGCTTGTAGGTAAAGGCCTTGATCCGATGATATTTTTGTCTGCCACCGTATTTATGATGGCACTCGGATTGATATTTATAAGATTGATAAATTATTTGCTGAGGGGGCTGTACAGAGTTTCAAAAAATAAATTAAAGCCGGCAGGTTTTGCGGCGCTTTTGTACGTTATACGAAATAAAAAGAAGAGCAATATTATATCGATATTTATGGTAATAACCGTAGCATCAAGTATATTTAATGCCAATATCGCAAGAACGGTAAATGAAAATATCCGTGAAAGGATAAACTATAATGTCGGAGCTGATCTTGTCTATAAAGAAAAATGGAATATTAGGCTTTCGGGTATGGTTCCGCCGTTAAGCTGGCGTTATGAAGAGCCGGATTATGAGGTGTTTGGAAATCTTAATAAAAACGGGTATGCCGATTCAGTAACACGTGTCATAAAGGACGATAAGGCAGGAGCCGTTATAGGTGCGAAAAAGCTTGAGGGAGTATGCATGCTTGGCATAAATACCAGGGAATTCGGTGAGACGGCTCGTTTGAAATCGGGATTAAATGATATGCATTGGTACAATTATCTTAATAAGCTGGCTCTTAAAACAAATGGTGTTATTATTTCAAGGAATCTCGCAGAGTATTATGAGGTAAGCGAAGGTGATACGATTGGATGCTTCAGATATTCGCCGCCGGAAGCAAAGGATAAGGATATTCATGCGACGGCACATTATGAAATAGTCGGAATAGTAGATGCATTTCCGGGATTTGTCCAATACGAAACATATGTGGATGAGGAAGGCAATATCAAGGAAAAAGAAAACTACCTTATGGTTATAAATTATGCAAATGCGATAAGTACTTACGGCCTGACACCTTATGAGGTCTGGATAAGCGGTGAGGATACAGACAGTGCAAAGAATTATATCAAGAGTAGGTTTTCGGACGAGGGACGAAAAACGGAATATTATGTAAGCCGTGATGAGGAAATTTCCGATATGAACAGCCAGGCTGTCATTCAGATAACCAACGGTTTATTTACCATTAATTTTATATTGTCAATACTCTTTTCTGTAATAGGCTTCCTTCTTTATCAGATTACGGAGCTTCGTGACAGACAGGGAATATTCGGAGTTTACAGGGCGATGGGTATTTCCATGCATGAGATTAACCGTATGCTTTTGATTGAGGTTTCGGGAGTACTGTTTTCGGGTATTGCGGCAGGAACTCTTTCGGGAATACTGACAACCGGGCTTTTTATAAATATATTTGCGGCAGTTTACCTTCCTCAAAAGCATAATATACCTGTTGGAATATTTATAGATATTGGGGATTATATAAGACTTGGCATTGTTTTGATTTTGACCTTTGCGGTATGCTTTGTGATTATCAGAAGGATAGTTAAGAGGCTTAAGATAACCGAGGTTATAAAGCTTGGAGAGGATTGAGGTTTTGGATATGGCTGATAGGGATATTTTATTAAAACTTGATAATGTTTCCAAGAGCTTTATGTTAAGAAGCGGAGAAAAGCTTAATGTAATAGAAAATATGAGCTTTGAACTTGCTACCGGAAGTCTCGTTATCATTAAAGGAAGGTCAGGCTCCGGAAAGACTACTCTTCTTAATATAATGGGGGCACTCGATTCGGAATATGAAGGTAAGGTTATATTTGATGATAAAGATATGTCGTCCTTAAGCGAGGCTCAAAGAGAGAAGATAAGAAGAAATGAAATAGGCTATGTGTTTCAATCCGTGGCTTTGCTTCCGATGATGACAGCTTATGAGAATATAGATTTTGCCATGAGAACACTTGGAAAATGTAAGGACAATGAAGAAAAAATAAAAGAGACCCTGTCATTGGTCGGGCTTTCGGACAGAGCGTCTCATTTTCCGTTTCAATTATCCGGAGGTGAGCAGCAAAGAATAGCCATAGCAAGAGCTATAGTTAAAGAACCGAAGATAATATTTGCCGATGAACCTACGGGAGCACTGGATACAACGACGGCACTGGTGGTGGTAAAGCTTTTCAGAGAACTAGTAAAACACCTTGGATTAACCATAGTTATGACTACTCATGATGAAGGTCTTATGGACATGGCGGATGTGCTTATAAATCTTGAAGAAAAAAGAATAATTGTAAAAGAAGACTCAAACGATAACTGATACGGAAAAACATACAGTACATGTTTTAAGGAGATATATATGGAAGAAAATAAAACTGCCGAAAATGAAAAAGAAAATATAATTGTATGTGATAATCTTGTCAGGATTTATAAAACAGACGAAACAGAGGTTATGGCCTTACAGGGACTTGATCTTAGTGTGAAAGCCGGTGAGCTTATGGCTATTATAGGCAAGTCGGGAAGCGGAAAATCCACTTTGCTCAATATAATCGGAGGTCTTGAAAAACCTACCGTGGGAAATGTTTTATTTGAGGGAAGAGATATAAGTACATTTTCCGAAAAGGAAATGATTGAATACAGGAAAAGAAGTATCGGATTTGTATGGCAGAAAAGCATACTTAATCTTATGCCTTATCTTAATGTAATGCAAAATCTTTTGCTCTATGCAAGATTTAACGGTATGAAGAAAAAGGAGGCTTACGATAAAGCACTTTCTTTGCTGGAACGTGTCGGAATAGAAAACAGAAAGGACAGCTTTCCACTTGAACTATCGGGTGGTGAGCAGCAAAGAGCGGCAATAGCCATGACTCTTATGAGTGAACCGAAGATACTTCTTGCCGATGAGCCAACGGGCGCAGTAGATGAAAAAACAAAGGACAGGATACAGGAGCTTTTCAGGGCAATAAACAGAGAACTTGGCATAACGATAATTATAGTTACACATGATTTAAGTCTCGCGGATAAGGTTGACAGAGTGGTTATGATTTCCGACGGAAAGATAAGCACAGAACGGGTATTAAAGGATGAATATAAACAAAAGCTGGATGAATTAAACGGATATGATTTCGAAGAATTGAAAAAGAGCGGCAAAGACAGTCATGACGAGTACCAGCTTTTGGATAAGGCCGGAAGAATAAAACTGTCCGAGGATATGCTTGATGCGGCCGGTATAGGCAGCAACAGAGTCAAGGTCAGTGTTGTTGATAAGAAAATTGTTATTTCCATGGATGAGGATGATTGATATATAAGTAAAAACAATTGGTAAAAACGCTTTTGTTGTGATATAATCGGTGCAAATGAGTGCTTTGTGCTGATTAGGGGAGAATGATATGAGCGTTTTTACATTATTGATAGTCATACTTGCGTTTATTGTTGTGATCGGAATTTTAAATGAAAAGATATTTCATATGCAGAGTGATATAGCTGTGCTCTTTTTTTCGTTGCTTATAGCATTATTTCTCTTATTTATGAGCAGGGTGCTAGGAAACGATACCCTTGCCAATATGCTCGGAAAGCTTGGAAGCTTCGGCTTTGAAGAATATCTTATTGACGGAGTTCTTTGCTTTATGCTTTTCTCAGGTGCGGGTAAGGTTAACTTATATAAATTCAGGGAAAATATACGTGCCGTAAGTCTTTTGGCACTTCTTACCACACTTATTTCTTCATTTGTATACGGACTTTTGTTTTACGGAATGGCTGCATTGTTTCATATTGATATGGGTTTGTGGACCTGTGTTTTGCTTGGATGCGTTGTATCACCTACAGACCCGATTGCGGCGACAGGAATTCTTAACAAAATCGGGCTTTCAAAAAATGTATGCTCTGTTATCGAAAATGAATCTCTTTTTAACGACGGAACCGGTGTGGTTTTATTTATATTTGTACGCGGACTTGTCGTAAAAAGTCATGAAGATGGATTTGCCATACTTATGATGAGAGAGGTTTTGGGAGCATTTGCCATTGCTCTTCTTGTTTCGTTCCTTTTCTTCCAATTGATGAAGCTGACGCATCAGCCGATTATGTATATCTGTATATCACTTCTTGATGTCTCGATTGTATATTTAATATGTGAAAAGCTTGGCTGCTCCGGCGTTATAGCATCTGTTGTTTGCGGCATGTATTTTTCATGGGCAATGGGAAAAATGGAAAGAAGAGTTGCAGTTATCGATCCGGATGAACAATATAAGATATTCTGGGAAATCGTGGAAAATCTTCTTAATTCCATTTTGTTTGTTATGATAGGAATATTGGTTTTGAATGTAAGCCTGAGCAAATATGTATTTATAGTTGTTCCTGCAGCTTTAGTTATAAATACAATCGCCAGAGTCTGCGGTGTATCCATAAGCAGTATTCTTACGGGAACAAAAAAGCTTCCGGGCAATTATAATCTTGGGGAATATGTTACACTTATGTCCTGGTCGGCATTGAAGGGAGGACTTTCACTCGCATTGGCGATAGGAACGGAAGAATTTTTACCAAATGAGATATATCTTATATTTTTAAATGTTACTTATGCAACCATCTTCTTTACCGTGCTGGTTCAGGGACTTACCGTTAAGAGGGCTTATCTGGAAATTGAAAAGCATAAAGCGGAAAGAATGAAAAAGAACAGAGAGCTAAAAGCACAGAAAATACAGGAGGACTGATCTATGAAAATCATTATAGTGGGCTGTGGAAGAACGGGAAGCGCATTGGTCAAGGCTTTGACCGCAAAAAAATATGATGTTACCGTGATAGAAAAACAAAAAGAGCTTATTGAAGCAATTACGGACAGATACAGTGTAAACGGAATAGTCGGAAGCGGTGCTTCAAGAGAAACACTTCTTAAGGCCGGCGCCGATTCGGCTGATATTTTGATAGCCGTAACACCTGTTGATGAAATAAATCTTTTGAGCTGTGTGGAGGCAAAAGCCGTAGGGGTTAAGTACACCGTGTCAAGAGTGGATCAGCCGGATTTTGCGGCGAACAGAAAAGAGATAGAAAAAGAACATAATATTGACTATATTCTCAATCCAAGCTATGCCATGGCTGAAATCGCCGCTCATTCGATTGGATTTCCAAGCTTTGTCAAATCGGAAGGCTCATTTTTAAATGATATGGGAATGATTACCCTTTCCGTAACAAAGGATTCGCCTATTTTAGATAAAAAAGTTATGACTATCAAAAGAGAATTAGATGCTGATTTAGTAATAAGCTTTGTCCTTCGCGGAGATAAGGTGTATATTCCAAAGGGCGATTTTGTCCTCTGTCTTGGCGACAGGATAGGATTGATAGGACGAGAGGCGGAAATACTCGGGCTCCTTCAAAAAATGGGAATAGTCAGAAATGCCGCTAAAAAGGTTATGATAATGGGTGGCGGAGTAACGACGAAGTATCTTATAGATATGCTTTTAAAGGATAAGAAAAATATTACGGTAATCGAGAGTAATTTGAACAGATGTAAGGAACTTATGGAAAAATATCCTTCAATTCATGTTTCCTACGGAGAAGGAGAAATGGACGAGATATTTGAAGATGAGAAGTTGGAAAAAACGGACGCATATCTTTCGCTGACCGATTCGGATGAGACCAATCTTGTTACAAGTATGTATGCCTGGTCAAGAAGTGTACCGTCTATATTGACAAGGATAAATGCTCTGGGAACCCTTCCGCTTTTGCATAAGATTAACCTTGATATTATATTGTCATATTCCGAAATTGCAGTCAGTAAGGTGATTGATTTTATAAAAAATATTGAGGTTAAGGCGGCTGAAAATGATATAGAAAAATATATGGCAATAGCTAATAATAAGGCTGAGCTTTTGTTGTTTACGGCGAAAGAAGGCTTTAAAAAGATGAATATGCCGTTTAAGGATGTAAGACTTAATATGAAGAAAAACACGCTGGTTATTGCTATTTATCGTGAAGGAGAGCTCATTTTGCCAAAGGGAGATAATTATATACAAAAGGGTGATCTGGTAACGGTTGTAACGGATTCCAAAAATCATATAGAAAGTCTTAATGATGTATTTAACTGAAATATCAAGGGAGATCCGGCGTGAATAAAAAGATATCTTTACCGATCAGGGAAATTATTGCTTTTTTTATAATGACGGCATTATTTGTCGTGGGACTTGTTATCGTAGCGAAGATCCCGCGTGCGTCAATTCGAGAGAAAGTTTCAGATTCAGCGGAGTTTTTATGTGATTCGGAATTGTTCGGATGTGTTTTGAAAGACATAGAAAGCAGCAAGATTGACCGTTATGCGGATTCTATTCTTCTTGGAATTGCATATCAGTATGATAGTAATAAATCGTTAAAGTCTGTTATGTATTCCGCATATTATTTCCGTGAAACTCATAATGAAAATGAAAATCTGGCAGCTGCAGTAAATGAAAATCTGCCTGCAAACAGGCAGTACTTAAGATATTGGCATGGCTCCATCCTGGTAGTCAGACCACTTTTGTTATTTATGTCCATTAAAGAAATCTATTTTTGGAATGCGGTTTGGCTTCTTGTATTTATTGTAATTCTTTTTGTTGTATTTTTAAAAAGGCAGGCATATGCTTTATCTGTAGGAATGATTGCGGGACTTATATTTACATCGGCATGGTTTGTGCCTTTTTCGCTCGAATATACATGGACGTTTCTTTTAATGATGATTGCCTCGCTTGTGGCATTTAATGTGGCCTGGCATGAAAAAACGAAATGGTATGGAACCATGTTTTTATGCTTTGGCATGATAACGAATTTTTTTGATTTCCTTACAACGGAGACATTGACACTCACGGTTCCTCTTTTGATAGTGCTTTGGACGGAAGGGAAAAAAGACAGCAAAAAAGTAACTCCTCATTCGGTTGCAATTAATTCCGTAGTTTCATGGGGGAGCGGTTATGCGGGAGCATGGGTAATGAAATGGGTTCTTGCATCTTTGGTACTCCATGAAAATGTAATGCCTTACGTAAGCGGACATATAACGGAACGTTTAGGTGGAAAGACAAGTGAAAATCTTAGCCTTTTAGGATATTTGACAGGTGCGTTGTCACGAAATATAAAATGTATGCTTCCGTTTGAGTTTGGTGTCGGAGGTATTCTTTTGGGAATTGCCCTGATTATATTTTATTTATATATTGCGTATGTATATCGCTGTGAAATAATAAACAAAGAAAAAATTATTATATATTTATTGATTGGTTGTATACCGTATTTGAGATTTTTGGTCTTGCATAACCATTCATTTATGCATTACTTTTTTACATACAGAGCACAGCTTGGAACCATACTTGCGGGTTCGCTTATACTAAGTGAGCTTAAGGTGTGGGTTACGATACGGAGCAGAAAGGTGTATAAAAATGCAGGAAAAAGAAAGACAAAGCGTACCTGAACTGTCAATAGTCATGCCTTGCAGAAACGAAGAGAAAACAGTGGGTATTTGCGTTAAAGCCGCAAGATGTTTTTTGGATGAAAATGAGATAAACGGTGAGATAATAGTAGTTGATAATGCTTCTTCAGATAAATCGGAAATTATTGCCAAAAAAAACGGAGCAAGCATTATAAAGGAAAAAAGAATAGGTTATGGAAGAGCACTTCGGACAGGAATAAATGCCTGCAAAGGAAAAGTAATAATCATGGGCGATTGTGATACAACCTATGATTTTAGTGCAATATGGGATATGTACAGATTGCTTGCAGAAGAAAAAAGTGATATAATAATCGGAAACAGATTTAAGGGTGGTATAAAAAAAGGTGCCATGCCTTTATCACATAAAATCGGAGTGCGGGTATTATCGTTTCTCGGCAGAATGAAATACAAGACAGATATCGGCGATTTTCATTGCGGATTAAGAGGAATGACAAAAAATGCAGCAATGAAAATGAAATTTCACACTATAGGTATGGAATTTGCAACGGAGATGATAGCGGAAGCAAAAAGAAATGATCTCAGGATTATGGAAGTGCCTGTTGTATTAAGAAGGTGTATGTATGACAGGAAGTCAAAACTAAGAGCAGTAAGAGATGGATTCAGACATTTGTCATATTTAATAAGGAGGTAAAAATGAAAGAGATAAGAAGTCAGGAGATAAAAAGGAGAAAAAGAAGCTTTGGTGCATTTTTGATGGTGCTTTTTCTTTTGATATATGAAGTGCCGGTTGAGGCAAGTACGATGAGCTTTGATGCTCTTGAAAATGAATTTACTGCAATAACCGGGCAAGGTGAAGAATACTATCTTAATGCGGGTGATGTGATAAATCAAGGTTATTTTCATATAGAATATCAGGCTGGTGGTCATAGTGATCTTAATCTTACTGATGTAAATAATGCTCAATCTGCTGATACTGATTCCTATACTATAGCAAGAGTTCCGAAAGTAAAAAGATGGAATGTTGTAAGTATAGCAGGTTCAGCCGGTCATCCGTCAATTTTGTATTTAAAGCCGGATTATGACGGTAATCAATATACCGTAACCTATGTAGATGAGGACGGAACCGAGCTCCAGAAAACGGAAGGTCTTTATTATAATGATAAGGTTCCGGCGTATAATGAAGAAACTCCTGAAAAACAGGCAACGGCGGAATATACGTATACATTTTCGGGATGGGATAAGCAGATAGCGGATTATGTAACGGGTGATGTGACATATATAGCAACCTATACTAAAACAGTAAAGAAATATAACGTGACTTTTGATACGAATGGTCACGGAAATGCACCTGATAATCAGTCCATAGAATACGGGTCAAAGGTTTTAAAGCCTGCTGATTTAAGCTGGGAAGGTTATATATTTGGAGGCTGGTATACAGATAATACATGTAAGACAGCATGGAACTTTGATACCGATACCGTGACAGCTGACACAACACTTTATGCAAAATGGACGAGAAAGCAAGGTAATTATTCCCCAAACGGTGCTCTTGTTTTTGAAAAAGGAAGTAATAAAGATATCGAGCTTGTCATAAAACGTGAAGAAAATGATGAAATATGCTATGACCTGTTTAAGTCGGTTTATATAGGGGATACATTATTAACTGAAGGAATTGATTATACATCAAAAAGAGGAAGTACGATTATAACCTTTAAAGCAGCGACTTTGGAAAAAATGGATGTCGGTGAATATAAGGTAAGTGTTTTGTTTGACGATGGTATGGCTACGGTCGGTTTATTAATTAAAGAAGCTGCCGGGAAAATCGAAACCACAACGGCGGCACCTGCAGAAGTAACGCCTGCGGCAACTGCAGAAGTAACGCCTGCGGCAACTGCCGAAACATCAAAAACGAACGACAAATCACCGAAGACGGGTGATGAAGTGCCTGTTTTTTGGCTATTGATGATTATGACAGGTTCTGTGGTTGGCATTTTATATCTTAACAGAAAAAAGAACAAAATATAAAATATAATATTAGGATTAAGGAATATTAAAAAGGCTGTCGGATTCGACAGCCTTTGTTTTATCAACTGTTTTCTATGTCGGTCTCAGTTTTACTCTGGGACAGTTTCTTTTTTTTCTCCTTGCGGGATTTTTTTACTTTTGCATTGGCATCTATAAGTTCAACTATAATATTTATTGCATCGGTCTGATGTGTCGTATTCATGGCAGCTATATAGCTTTCACGGTTATCGTAAACCTCATTAATGGCTTCAAGTAATGAAGCATCATTTACATTTTCCTCCTCCAAAAGCTTTGAATATCCGCTCTTTTCGAAGGATCTGGCATTAAGTATCTGGTCGCCGCGGCTTGCTTCAAGTGAAAGAGGGATAAGTACTGCCGGCTTCTTTAATGCAAGCAATTCGCATATTGCATTTGCACCCGCACGCGATACAACCACATCGGCAAGTGAGAGTAAATCGGCAAGTTCGGATTTGATATATTCGAATTGAACATAGTTTTCGGTATTTGGTTTATCCTTATTGGTTTTATCTTTTCCGCAAAGATGTATAACATTGAATTTCTTTGTTATCTCATCAAGACAGGACCATATGGCTTCATTTACGCGAACGCTTCCCGTACTTCCGCCTATGATAAGAAGTGTAGGTCGTGCTTCCTTAAAACCGCAGAAAGTCATGGCTTTGGCCGAGTCGCCTTCGAATAATTCCTTTCGGATAGGAGTTCCCGTTACTACAGCTTTACCTTCAGGAAGCTTATCCAGGGTCTCCGGGAAGTTGCAGCATACCTTTACGGCTCTTGGAATGGCTATTTTGTTGGCAAGCCCCGGAGTCATATCGGACTCGTGAATTATACATGGAATTTTTAAGGCATGAGCTGCTACCACAACGGGAACGGCCACAAATCCGCCCTTTGAAAATACCACGTCGGGTTTGATTTTTCTTAAGATTCTGCCGACCTCGTTAAGTCCTTTAATAACCTTAAACGGATCCGTCAGATTTTTGAGACTTAGATATCGTCTGAGTTTTCCTGTGGCGATTCCGTGGTAAGGAATATCAAGCTCTTCTATAAGCTTTTTTTCTATACCGTTGTATGAGCCTATATAATGTATTTCATATCCCTTTTCCTTAAGTGTCGGAATAAGAGCAATATTCGGAGTGACATGTCCGGCGGTTCCTCCGCCCGTGAGAACTATTTTCTTCATTTAAGCCTCCTTAAAAACGGTTTAAAGTTAACCTTACAATCACGCTTTTCACGTGTTCTTTTTTTTCGTTCATTAAGTATAACATATATATACATCACATTAAAGTAATATTTTTTGTCGAAAAATATAAAAATAATTCGTGCGTAAACCTATTGATTTCTCAACTTAACCTTCTTTATAATCACCGCAAAGTTATATGGAGAATTCCGGTTCGAAATCTTTTGGACAAATATTATTTTGGATGCCGTATATGGAGGGCATCATCAGGTCAGACTAAGATTCGGCGAAATATTTTTCCGTATAATAATATAATATGAAAGAGGGAAATGAAATGTTTGATTTAAATCCGGGATTTGAAATGAGCGTGTACATTCTTTGGGGGATGGGAGTATTGGGACTTGTTCTTAAGCTTATGGCAAATGTACATATGAAAAGAATGATTAAGGCTTCCGGCAATATGGCAACCACCAAAAGAAGAGCTCTCAGAATAATGAGATTAAAATACATAAACGGAAAAAGTCTGGGAATAAATACAGGAAGCAGTGCTTCATTTGTCGATAAAAATGTGAGGAGTCTGAGGTATCTGGGATTTCCGCTTTATGTATGGCGGCGGACGGGGTTTTTGTTGTCGCTTGGAATAGTCGGCATGGTTTCCGGTGCATTTTTATATAATGATATATCATGGAGGGGCAGCCCGGAAATGGTTGAATTTATTGCAAACGGAATTTGCGTATGTGCATTTTTGATGATTATTGAGAATATATTTTTAATAAATAATAAATTGGAGATATTGAAGGCTAATATAAGGGATTATCTGGATAATGTTCCGGGATGCCCGAAAAATACTGTTGATATCATTGCAAAACCTGAGCCGGCTATAAAGGACATAAAAAGTGACAATGTTATAGATGCCACGCCACATATAAAGAGTGTGGCAGAGGATGATACGGAATCCGATGAGGCAGTATTAAACAGCTTTCTTAAAGAATTCTTTTCTTGAAAAAATTAAGATTTATAAAAATTTTTCTGATTGTGGTCGGAATTATGCTTGCCTTATGGCTTGTAAATGGTCAAAAGTTTATAAGCTATAAAACAGATGCTGCATATAGTGAAAAAGATATTAAAGAGACAGCAAGTGACAATAAGAATCCGGATGAGGAGATAAAAATAAGATACTATGATGAGGACATAGTAAGGGAAAATCCGGATGAAGAGTTTAATAAAGATAACAATACGGAAAGCAGTAATCCAAGATATTTGCACTATCCCATAGTAAGCAGCCTTCGTGAGAAGGAATTCTATTATGATTACAGTAACGAAAAGCTTGCCTGGTGGTTTAAAAGAGATAAAAATCATGGTCAAAGCGGTTGCGATGATAAGGTTAAGCTTTCGGATTATGATGCGTGGTATCTTGATTATAATGTTGATGATAATAATAAGGTTTTGTATCTCACCTTTGATTGCGGGTATGAAAATGGATTCACAGGTGAGATTCTTGATGTTTTGCGTGATGAAGACGTGCCTGCATGTTTTTTTGTTACCAAAACCTATATTAGAGATAATGTGGATTTGACAAAGAGAATGAAGGAAGAAGGACATCAGGTTGGAAATCATACCATAACCCATCCGTCATTACCGACGAAGTCATATGAGGAGATTCAAAAAGAGATTTGCGGCTGTGCCGAATATATGAAGGAAGCAACCGGATATGATATGGATCCGTCCCTTCGCCCGCCATGCGGAGAATACAGCGAGCGAACTCTTGCGATAACCCGTGACTTAGGCTATAAAACTGTTTTTTGGAGTATGGCATATCTGGATTATGATGTTGATAACCAACCGGGCGTTGATTATGTAATAAATCATTTTGATAAATATCATCACAACGGCGCAATTATACTTATGCATAATGTCTCTTCGTCAAATGCAGGGGCTTTAAAAACGGTTATAAATAATCTGAAGGCAAAGGGTTATCGATTTGCGAGTCTGAATGAGCTATATTAACAAAAAAAACTTTATTTTTGCTGTAATTTTATCCTTGTATTAACAGATTGTAAATGCTAAAATAGGGCTTAGTTGATTTTAAATTTATTAAGATAAGGAGATATATTATGGCTAAAACAGTAAAGTTTGATTTCAGTAACACTGAGTTTAAGGCTTCAAAGAGTGATGTTGCAGCTATGAGTGAAAGAGTAGCGGCTGCAAAGAAGACTCTTCTTGAGAAGACCGGTGAAGGAAATGATTTCCTCGGATGGATTGATCTTCCTGTTGATTATGACAAGGAAGAGTTTGACAGAATCAAGAAGGCAGCAGAAAAGATTAAGAGTGATTCAGATGTGCTTGTAGTTATCGGTATCGGTGGTTCATACCTTGGTGCAAGAGCTGCAATCGAAGCACTTCGTCATTCTTTCTATAATTCGGTAACAAAAGAGGTTCGTAAGACTCCTGAGATATATTATTGCGGTAACAATATAAGCAGTACATATCTTTCAAACCTTATGGATGCTATCGCTGACAAAGATTTTTCAGTAAATGTTATTTCAAAGTCAGGTACAACTACCGAGCCGGCAATCGCATTCAGAATCTTCAAGAAGAAGCTTGAAGCTAAGTATGGTAAGGAAGAGGCTGCAAAGAGAATTTATGCGACAACCGATAAGGCTAAGGGAGCTCTTAAGACTCTTGCTACTGAGGAAGGCTATGAGACCTTCGTAGTACCTGATGATGTAGGAGGCCGTTTCTCGGTACTTACTGCAGTTGGTTTACTTCCAATCGCTGTAAGCGGCGCAGATATAGATAAGCTTATGCAGGGTGCTGCAAATGCAAGAGAATACTGCATAAATGATGACTTTGACAATAATGATGCATTAAAATATGCCGCAGTTAGAAATGTTCTTCATGAGAAAGGTCTCGGTATGGAGATTCTTGCTAATTATGAACCTTCTCTTCATTATGTTTCCGAGTGGTGGAAGCAGCTTTACGGCGAGAGCGAGGGTAAGGACGGAAAGGGTATTTTCCCTACCGCTGTTGATTTAACAACAGATCTTCATTCTCTCGGACAGTTTATCCAGGAAGGTACTCAGAATCATTACGAGACAGTTATTAATGTCCTTAATTCAAGAGAGACAGTTATCATGGAGGAGGAGCCTGTTGATCTTGACGGTCTTAACTATCTTACAGGCCAGACTGTTGATTTTGTAAATAAGTGTGCCATGAATGGAACAATCCTTGCACATGTTGATGGCGGTATTCCTAATATCAGAGTGGATATCGACAGGATAGATGAGATTACTATCGGTGAGCTCTTCTATGTATTTGAGTTTGCTTGCGGTGTAAGCGGATACGTTCTCGGTGTTAATCCATTTAACCAGCCGGGTGTTGAAAGCTACAAGAAGAACATGTTTGCACTTCTTGGAAAGCCGGGCAATGAAGAAAGAAGAGCTGAGCTTCTTGCAAGACTTGGAAAGTAATTTGATTTATACAAGTTGAGGTGGTCGGCTGAATAGGTAGGATATACCTGCCCGGAGTTTAGGGTTTAGAGTGGCACTTATGATATATAGATATATAGAGGACGCGCTCTCGCTCGGTGCTCGACGTAGGTTCACTAACCTCAATCCATCCAATAAAGAAAACAGGTGTGAGAAACCTTTTCGTGAACGAAGGTTTCTCTCACCTGTTTTTTCATTGTCTGTCTTTCGCTAAGTGAACACGTCTCACAACGGTCCTCTTATATATCTATATATCCTGCGTGCCGATTAAGTTTCTTGACCGGGCAGGTATAGCCATATTCAGCCGACATGCTTCGCGTGAGACGTGAGACGCAAAAAAACCATGAAATTTCATTGCGTACAAATGGGATTTTTGGTATATTATATGATTTGTCACGAAAATAATCTCAGAATGGCATTGCAATTTATAGATTTGGAGCGTATGCATAAAAGAAGGTGTCAGTATGCCTGAATTGAGTCGTTTTGGTGAAATGATTATTTATATGTTGTTTCATTATAGATGAAATCGGATATATGCCATTTTTCCTACATTTTTATATTGACTTTTACAGGAGGTTTTGATATTTATGAATTAGAATAACTCAAACACTATATATTGTATTGCTCTGAAGAAAGAAAATACATAGATAAGGGTTGCTCTCAAGCGGGATAATAATCAATGATCGCGTTCATGATGGATAACCATCGGATTCTGATGGGGTTACTATACCTTGTCAGGTTCGTCGGTTTTTCCGTTGGCATAATGTGGCCGGGATATATCGGTATGGTATATAAGGAAGAAGTACAAGTGATGGTACAGCTCTTTTTTCGTTATGAGATTGATAGCGTGCCCAGTGAAAATAAATTCAAGAAGAATCAGATGTAAGTATGAAGAATGGGGTTCGGAAATGAGAACTGAGACGAGAATAAGCATACAAAAATTGTCGATATTTATATTTGCGGCATATCATCTTAATATGATGGCGTGCAGCATTTATACAGACAGCCTTATAGGTTGGAGCGGAACGCTGTATTATATAAAAATACTGATGATGGTTCTGGGGTATGCAGCATTTTATGGCAGCCGTAAGCCAATTGTCAGCACTTCATGGAGAAAGTACCTGCTGATTGCTTCCAATGTCATATACGCCGCCGGTTTGATACTGTTAATGATGATTGATAATACCGTGATCATTACAGGAGTATCACTGGTGGTTATGTTTGTTCTGGGATATGTGGGAGGAGCAGTGTATTATTTCCTTTCACTGAGCGTATCCGAGAATCCGCATGGCGGAAGAATTATAGGATTGGGAGGTGCGCTTGCTTATATTCTTCATTATGTGCTGTGGGCGATGCTTAGGCAGGAGGTCATCATGATTGTAGTCTTGCTGACGCTCTTTGTCTTTGTTACATATATCGTTATCCGTAATCCCAAAGAATGGGCATCTTCCGATCCACTGCCCTATGCGGATAAGATGAATACCGAGGTAAGACAATATAACACTAGGTCGCTGCTTTTGCTGTGCGGGCTGACTGTGGCAGCTCTTTTGTGCATGGGCAGGGCGCACAGAATAGTTTTTAATACCTATGATGATCAGTCGGGAGTTCTGTATGGATTGGCGAGACTCTTTGCTGTGCCGTCCTATTTGATCATAGGGCTGTTGTATGATAAGAAAAAAAGGAGTGCACTATCAGGTATAATGCTGCTTTCCATGATAATAACAGTGTGGATGCCGGCAGATTTTGTTCATATGCCCGTAGTGGTTCAGTATATTCGTCAATTCTGCGAGTCTTTTATGATAGGTTATATCACCTTTTCGTTCTGGCTTCTGGCACCAAGGACAGATCGACCTGAATTGTGGGCAAGCTTTGGAAGAATCCTGATGGGGTTCGAATGTATGACAGGCCTTCTGTACACATACATCGGAAATGATAACATCATGATGGACTATATGATATGTATTGCTTTGACAGTATTGACAGTGGGTCTTGTAATACCCGAGATAACCGGCATAATTCAGTCAGAAGTCAGGGACATGACCAGACAGGATATCTACAGCGAAGAGGTATCTCTGCAGCAGGAAGAGGAGAAAAAACGACGAATACTGTTCGGACTTACCACGCAGTTCAGATTGACACCAAGGGAAACCGATGTGGTAAGGATCATCCTGAGAGAAAAAGATATACGAACAAATGAAATAGCGCAAGAGATGAAAATATCACGGTCAATGGTCTATCGATATATCAACAATCTTTATGAGAAAACTGAAACTGATGAAAAACATGATCTGATTAGTATAATAAGCCGTGAGTAATGTTGTGAATTAAACCGATTTCCTTAGATTTCATACGATTTAACTCATATTCAACCTTTTTTCAACCCTTTTTAACTTTTTTTCAACCTATCTATCATTAAACTTTCTTCCTATAATCAATTATATCTATAATTTGCAGAAAGGATGTTTGTGATGAAAATGAAAAAAGCCAGAAGATTGATAAGTATACTTATGCTTTTGACCATCATGGTCAGTGTTCCTGCGACAAGTGTTCATGCCGAGGGTAATGTGGGTCGGGTAGTACAAGGCAAGGTGGGAACTATTTCACAAGCATATACCGGCGGAAATTCTCAGGTGTATGCGAATCTGATCACCAAGGCAGATGGCACTGAGGTACGGTATGTTTATTCGAATAACTATCTGTGTTCCAATAGTCCGGAAGATACTTTTGCAGCATTGAAGAGTGTCCTTACGGCTGATTATGCGGCACTTATACCGGATAGTGTAGATGCAAGCCTGAATGGAAGTGTTGGTTTCTTCTTCTGCTCGGATCCCTCTCTGGAGCAATATGTAAACGATAATTGGACTTCTGCCGAGTACGTTGCGAGAAATGTCCTGACCATCCCCGAAGAAGGAATGTCCTATTCTTACAAGAGAGAAGAAAATGGGGCCGGAGGTGCTGTTAATACCTCGGCAACGGCTGCATGGAAAAACAACCGGTTTGAATGGATAAAAACGCTGGCAGAGGCTGGACATATTGCCAGATGGGAAGCATTTGAAGAACAAAGAAAAATGGCGTGGGATGCTGCTGAGGCTGAAAAAAAAGAGGAAGATCCTAATTATATTCCTCAGCAATATCAGCCAAGCACATATGTGCCACTGGATTTCGGGGATCTGACCGGTGATGATATACAGGGAACAAGGGATTTGACGAGCAGTCAGATTGATCTGGCAGTGGGCTGTAACCTTACAACAGATTATAGTCTTGAACAAGGAAGGCTTGTTGAGCTGACCAACATAGAAATAATCGATCATGTCACTTCTATTTATTCCGATAATGTAATAATCTCAGAGTCTTCGTCGTACGATGAAGAGAAAAAACAGGATGAACCTGTAAAACCGAATGAACCTGATACACCTGCCAAGACTGTAGACATGTACCGCCTCTATAATCCAAACAGCGGAGAGCATTTCTATACTGCAAATGCTACCGAAAAGGATAACCTTGTAAGCTTAGGATGGAAATACGAAGGAGTAGGCTGGAAAGCACCTGCTACTTCAAATACACCTGTATATAGAGTATACAACCCAAATGCCGGGGATCATCACTACACAACCAACAAAGCTGAAATAGATTTCCTTGTAAGTGTTGGATGGAATGATGAAGGTATAGGCTGGTACTCAGATGATGCAAAGAGTGTAGCACTGTATAGACAGTATAATCCAAATGCTGTCACAGGAGCACATAACTTTACTTCAAGCAAGGGCGAAAACGACTGGCTTGTAAGTGTAGGCTGGAAAGACGAAGGCATAGGCTGCTACGGAGTGAAGTAAATAATAAGGTAAATTTAATATTAAG
>ODAI012101789.1_pt1 | contig 25850 bp, 19 predicted proteins | sample 1539321 | NCBI WGS metagenome assembly ODAI01 (sample SAMN02144231, study PRJEB22623) | gut metagenome | biome: sheep rumen | host: Ovis aries | place: New Zealand
ACACATAATGCAGACATCTATCCTCTAAATGGATGTCTGTTTTCTTTTAAGAAGTCCCTTAACCGAGGGGAGGTGCTGAAACGGGTATCAATCCTCAAATGGCTAATTAACAATACAATACGAATCGTCCTGCGGGAGGGTGCCCGCAGCTTGAATCGTAAATCGCTGAAAGCCAAGGAGTACGGCAGGATGACGGACTGCCGCGGCGGAGTAGCGGAGAAGGCTCGGAGGCTCTAGAACGAGAGTTTGTCGGTATAGAGGATACCGTCGAGGTGGTCGCATTCGTGCTGGAAGATGACGGCGGTGAAGCCCTGGATGCGCTCGAGGGTGTCGGTCAGGGTCTTGGGAGAGGTGTAGCGGATGTCAATGTCGCGGTAGCGGAGCACTTCTCCCCTGCGGCCGGGCACGCTGAGGCAGCCCTCGGGCCCGGGCTCCTTCTCCCCGCGGAACTCTACGATACGGATATTCGGATAGACTTCGAAGGGCTCTCCCTCCTTGTCGAAGCGCTGCACGGCCACGATACGGCGGGAAATCCCTACCTGCGGGCCGGCAATGCCGACGCCGTCCTGCTCGGGCGAAGTCACTGTGGATATCATTTTCGAAGCCAGAGTCTGATACTCTGTAGAGCGAAGCATTTCAGCATCGAAATCAAGACAAGGCCGGCGGAGCACGATTGAATCCTGGGGATTATCGACCACAAGCACTCTCATCACTTCGGGAGAACCGCAGACAAGAGCCTTTTCTTCGGCCGTCCAGCCGCCGCGCGCGCAGGAAATACAACTCATCACGGACAAAACTATAGCAGCAATACGTCTCATATCAAACCCTCCAGCCTCCAAAGTCCTCTTACAATACGGTCAAGCCCTTCTTCAAACAGAGCGGCAGGGCAAGCCATATTGATACGGGTATAACCGTCCTGACCATACATCAGGCCGTTGTTGATACGCACCTTTTCCACTTCAACAAGGCTCCGTTCCACCTGCTCGGAGGGGATTCCGAGCACACGGCAGTCCAGCCAGGCAAGATAAGTCCCTTCCAGAGCGTAAAGCCGGAATCCGGGAAGGTCATCGCGGACGCGCTGCCGGAGGGTGCGGTAATTCGACGCCAGGTACTTATTCAGTTCCATAAGCCACTCATAGCCCTCATCCGTATATGCAGCCTGCAGGGCCACCACTCCGAAGGGGTTGACATCGCATATCTCGTTGACGTTGACCGCCTTATCCACACGCGCCCGGATATCCGGGTCGGCGCAGATGATGTTGGAAATCTGCAGCCCGGCGATATTGAATGCCTTGCTCGGGGAGTTCAGCGTCACGCAGGCGCGCTCGAACTCGGGGCGCACGGAAGCGAAAGGCACGAACTCCACGCCCGGCATAGTGAATTCACAATGGATCTCATCGCTGACAGGCACCACGCCGTGGCGCAGGCAGATGTCTCCGACCCGATCCAGTTCTTCCCTGCTCCATACGCGCCCGGCCGGGTTGTGGGGCGAGCAGATGAGCATCATCCGGGCCATCGGATCGGCCGCAGCACGCTCGAGAGCGTCAAAATCTATTTCGTAATGCGGCTGCCCGTCCTTTTCTCCGGTCTGCAGCGGCACGTCGAGCGCTGTGCATCCGTAATTGCGTATCGATGAGAAGAAGCAATTATAGACGGGACTCATTATGATAACCTTGTCGCCGGGGTGGGTGAAGGCGCTGACACAAGCCGAAATCGCGGGTACGATTCCCGGGCAGTATATAATCCACGATGGGTCCGGACGCCATCCGTGGCGCCTTCCGAACCAGTTGCATACGGATTCGTAATAGGACGCAGGCACGGCCGTGTAGCCGAAGATGGGATGGGATGCACGCTCGCGCACCGCCTCCTGCACGCAGGGAGCGGTCTCGAAGTCCATATCAGCCACCCACATAGGCAGCACGCCCTCGTCAACCGCGTCCCATTTGACGCAGTTGGTCCCCCTGCGGGGCACTATCTTGTCGAATCCGTATTTCATAGGCTAACGCGTGAGAATCTTGCAGTCGCCGGGAGCCTTGATGTTGGCGTCCAGGATGATTTCGCCGTAGGAATCAGCCACGATGCTGCCGGTGCGGGGGTTCTTGACCGAAGCCACGGCCCCGCGGATGTCGGCCTGCACCTCGGAATACTCAAAGGCAAGGTCGGCATCGGGCTCGAAGGTGCAGCCTTCAAGCACCAGGCCCTCGGCATAACAGAGAGGCTGGGTGCCGCCGATACGGCAGTTTATAAGGCGGAGGTTGCGGGAATACCAGCCAAGATATTCGCCGATGATGACAGAATCACGCACAGTCACGTTCTCGGTCTCCCAGAACGCATCTTTGGTATGTAGCACGGAGTCGCGGATCTCCACGTTCTTGCAATATTGGAATGAGTAGTTGCCCTGAAGGTTGAGATTCTTGATTCTGATATCCGAGGAATGCATCAGGAGGTAATCGCCCTTCTGGATTTCCACGTCTTCCAGGTCCACGCCGCGGCAGCTCCAGAGAGTCTCGGCGGCGTTGGGGATGCGGACTCGGCGCAGGCGCAGGTCCGACATCTCGCGGAACATCTTGGGGGCCTCGACAAGCGTATCCTCCATCAGCAGATTGCGGCTGTACCAGAGCGCGGCGCGGGCACCCTCGGTAAACACGCAGTTACGGACGGTAAAGGAGTCGCAGCACCAGAAAGGGTATTTGCCTTCGAACCGGCAGTCTTCGGCCTCTATCGAAGCGGTCTCCTTGAGAGCCGACTCGCCGGCGTGTATCGTGACATTCTCGAGACGGATGTCCCGCTCGCAGTAAAGGGGCCTCTCGCCCCCGTATTCTTTATTGCTTATTACTTTCATTCTTTTTTTCCTTATACAGGAAGCGTTTGATTTTCATTGTAGCCGTCTTGACGAAAGGCTGTTTCTCGACCTCGACCTCCTTGATGCGGCTGCTGCGGTTGACGTGCGAGTTGACGAAATCGAGAATCTCCTGCTTGCGGCGCTCCAGATCTTCGATGAAGCGGTCCTGGTTCTCGTAGTCCCAGTCCAGCACGTTGTCGTTGAAATGCACGAGGGCGACAAGATGCCCGTCACGCTCTACGACAAGCGACTCGTTGACGTCGTGGATATTGTTGATGACATTCTCAATCTCCTCCGGGTAGATGTTCTCGCCGGAAGGGCCGAGAATCACCGAACCTATGCGTCCCTTGATTGAATAGCGGCCCTTCTTGTCCACGGTGGCGAGGTCACCGGTGCGGAACCAGCCGTCGGGAGAGAGCACCTGGAGGGTGCGGTTGTAGTCTTTATAGTAGCCGCGCATCACGTTGTCTCCCTTGACCACGATTTCACCTTCGCCGGTCTCGGGATTCTGGTTGTCGAGGCGTATCGTCACTCCTGTGGCGGCAATGCCGGTGGTGCCCAGATGAGTCTGCTTGGGATTGGCATTGCAAATCAGAGGCGCGGTCTCGGTGAGGCCGTAACCTATTGCATAAGGGAACTTTGCCTTGCCCAGGAAGGCCTCTACTTCAGCGTCCAGCTTGGCGCCGCCGATGCCGAAGAAATGCAGGCGTCCGCCGAAGGTGTTCTTCAGTTTCATACCCACAAGCAGGCAGAGCAGAGTATGGCTGAATTTGTCCAGCCAGGTGAGGTATTTGCTCTTCTGGATGGTCGGGAGAATGCTGGAGCGGTAGATTTTCTCAATGACCAGCGGCACCGACAGCATCATAGTAGGCCGTATTTTCTTGAAAGCCGGCATCAGCACGGAAGGGGTCGGCGGGCGGTTGACGTAGCAGATCTTGGCGCCGACGGAGAAGGGGTACAGCATACCGACGCTCATTTCGTAGGTGTGCGCCAGCGGCAGTATCGACAGGAACACGTCCCTGCGACCGGCCGGAGCGGCCTTCCAGGAGGCGAAGATGTTGGCGCAGAAGTTCTTGTGCGTCAGCATCACGCCTTTGGCGGCTCCGGTCGTGCCGGAGGTGTAGATGATGCAGGCAAGGTCGTCCGGAAGCGGATTTGTAATATGGCCGTCACAAGTGTAGGCCGTATCTTCTGCCCGGATGACGGAAAGATCGTCCGTGCAGATGACTATATGCATCTTGGCAAGAATCTCTTCTGGCACCTTGGGCAGCAGCCTCTGGCTCACGAAGAGAGCTTTCGCATCGGAGTGGGTGAGGATATTGGTAATCTCGTTTTCCGAGAGTTCCGTCAACATCGGCACCGCAATGCGCCCGAACGCCGCCACGGAGAACAGCGCCACCGGCCAGTTCGGCATATTCTGCGAAAGGATGGCCACCTTGTCGCCGGAATTTATTCCGAAGTTGGACAACTGGCGGGATATTCTCCGGCAGCAGTCGCCGAAAGAAGCGAATGTATAGGACTGAGAGTCGTCAATCGACGTAAACGCAGTACGCCCGGCATATTTTGCCGAGCAATAGTTAAGTACGTCGTAAAGAGATTGGAAATTGTGTCTCATCAATGCGTAATGTATTTTTCCGGATGTTTCCCGGTCAGATGCATCTGCTCGTAGAGTTCCTGGATGCGCTTCATATCGGCGCGGGGGTCGTCGGTCAGTTCAACCCGCTGTCCGCGCCCAACTATCTTCCGGCCCCAGTCGAAATATCCCAGATACACGGGGATTCCGGCGGAGCGTGCTATCAGGTGGAAGCCGGTCTTCCAGTTCTTGACAGGCTTGCGGGTGCCTTCAGGAGCGATTGCCAGATGAAAACGCCCGGGGCGTTCCATCTCCTCGATAACGCTGCGAAGCATATTGGTGGGGCTGCTGCGGTCCACCGGGATACCGCCCATCGCCCGGAGGAGCCAGCCTACGGGCGGGAAGAAGAATTCCTTCTTTATCATACACTTGGCTTTTTCCCCGCAGGAGCGGTAGAACAAATACGAAATCACGAAGTCCCAGGCACTCGTGTGCGGGACCCCGAGAATTATGCACTTGTCTTCTTCAACGGAACCTCCGTCAGCCGTCCAACCCAACATTTTCAGAAGGGCGCCACAACATTTACCCCAGACATCCATTTTTGCTTCCTTTAACAATAGGTTGCAAATATACTAAATTAAATAGAAAGTAGGAACTTGGGGATAAGGCCAGACCTGCTGAAAACGGCACGTTCGGACGAGGCGCTGCCGGAGGCGGGGCGAAGAGGCTCCGCGGGCACACGGACGGTGGCCCAAATCCCGGCTGCACGCAGGACGCGCACAAAGCAGCGTTCAAAATCATCCTCGGCAATCTTTCTCGAAAAGTCCAGGTTAAGCATACCGCCATATCCCACGCAAGCGCAGGAGCCGAATCTCTGGCGGGTACGGCCGAGGATGAAATGAACATCCTTGACATACTCGGTCATCCCTTCGGGAAGAGAAATGTTGCCAAGGTTGGAAAACGTATAGGTGCTGTAATTGTCGCCCTTGAGGTGGTTGATGATATTGATTACCGGCCGCTTGATGAAGAGCGGGATGCAACGGATCGCAAGATTGTCTTCCAGCGCCACGTTGGCGGCTATGCGCCGCGTCAGATGGCTTTTCTGCACGTAAAGGCGCTTCTGGTATTTCACCTCGCGGACAGCGTCTTCAAGGCTGAAATCCCCGTTCGTCACGTCGAGGGTGATATACACATAGGAAGAAAAATTGCGGAGAGTGCTGCTGCCGTAGATGGGACGCAGGTTCACAGGTACCTCCATACGGATGAAGGGACTCTTGCGGCGGCGCTTGTCGCGGGCGCGAATCTCCTGCAGCGAAACCATCATAGCTGCACAGAGCAATTCGGTCAGAGTGCAGTCAAGTTCTTTCGCCTTGGCCGCCGCCTGCTCGACGCTTACCTTGACGCCCAGCGAATTGAGCACGTCGTGGCGCTCTTCGAGGCCCTTGACGTGGTACGCTTTCCGCTCGCTGTCGAGGGACCCCTTGGTGCCGGAGAAGCGGTCGAAACCGTCTTCGAGTTCTTCTTCCTGAGGTTCGGAAGAGGGGTCATAAACCCATTTGCCGTACTCGATTTCAGCACCTCGCACGGCCTTCAGGTACTCGGCGACCACGCTGAGAAGGAAGGTCATCGCGCCGGTGCCGTCGGTCAAGGCGTGGAAGACGTCAAGGTCGACACGGGGTCCGGTGCAGGACAATTTAAACATATAGCCGGCATTGCCTCCGATGTCGAAAGACTCAAGACGGCCCGGGTTGCTTACGACGGGCTCGTTCTCGAGACGGCGGAGGAACCACCAGAACAGTCCGTTCCTGATGCTGAAACGGAAACTCGGGAAACGACGTATAACTGTTTTCAGCGCCTCATCGAGACGCGAGGGAATCACATCCTGGTCAAGGCATACTGAGATACGGTACACAGACGCGTACTTACGAGTCTTGCAGGAAGGATATATAATGGCTGAATTCTCAAGCCGGGTCCATTCGGGTACTGTCATAGCTTCAGTTTTTGCGTTTGGCAATGCAAAAGTAGAAAGCGACCCTTTTCGGAAAAAGATTTTGCCGTCAATAGTTGAAATTTGTGACAAAACAGACCTAATTGTGACAAAACTCCCGGATTTTTGTGACGAAAAAATTAATTTGCTATATTTGTCACAACAAAATTTGTGACAAAATGAAGAAGTATCCGAAAGCTTTGAGCCGGTTTTTCCCGAATCTGGTGTTTGCGCTGGCCATTCCCGCGTTCTTCCTTGTCAGCGTAATGCTCTACGAGCCCGAAGCCCTGTGCCAGCTGATGAGAGCCGGCGAGGGCGTGTCCAGCCTCGAAAATGTCTTTATTTTCAACGTCATAATCTCCTTCACTATCATACTGGGATGTATGATACTGACGCGTCTGCCTCTGTGGCTGATGCGGAAGACGCTGAATATGGATTTGTACAAATATACCCTCTGGTGTCTTGGCGAGATTCTTATCTGCTGCGCCTTCGTGGGAATGTACCTGGCGCTTATGGCGAAAGGAGGAGGCAGCTGGTTCAGCTGGTTCGGCCGCTGCATCTCAGGCTTAGGAGCCGTTGCCATCTACCCCTACCTTATTCTTACCCTCCTTATTCTTGCCGCGGAGAATTTCAACGCAGAAAGCGGCGAGGAGAGCGCGAGGCTCAAGTTCTACGACAGCCGCCACCAGCTGAAGTTCATTACCGAAGCCTCTTCAGTGCTCTACATCGAGTCAAACGAGAATTATATTGTCATCCACTACCTGGAGAACGGCATCGAAAAGCGCTTCCAGCTGCGCAACTCGATGAAAAACATAGAGCCGCTTTGCGAAAAAGCCGGCTTCGCCCGCGCCCACCGATGCTTTATAGTCAACCCCCGCTACGTAAAATCCATTCGCAAGGATGAGTCCGGCACCAACTTCGCAGACCTCGGCTGTGACCGGGAAGAAGGCATCCCGGTGTCAAAGAAATACTACGGCAACATCGCCGCTATGCTATAAAAGTCAAAAACTTTTGTTAGCTTTGCACTCTATTTACTAACCACTAAATTGAAAATGAAAAAATTCTTTATCATTACGCTCCTTCTCGCAGGAGCAAGTTCGGCCCTCTTTGCACAGGATGAACCGGCAAAGGAAAAAGAAATGAAGAAGGGCTGGAGTTTCGGAGTCCTTCCCACGGCCACATATTCCGTCGACAACGGATTCCAGGCAGGTGCATTCGGAGACGTGTACTATTATGGAGACGGTTCCACATATCCCGATCCGCTTCATAAGATCAGCTGGGAAGCCTCTTACTTCACCCACAGCCAGCGTTCCCGTTTCTATCTGGCCTACGATTCCAAGTATCTCATTCCCAATATGCGCCTCAACGCCTCCGCGACTTATGTCAACGATCCTCTTTACAGTTTCTGGGGTTACAACGGCGGCGCTTCCCTCGCAGGCCTGCCTCAGCCTTACGACACTTACTGGACCAACAAGACCACCAACATCAACTACTTCGGTATGAACCGCCAGATGCTGCGCATACTTGCCAATGTCCAGGGACGCATTACCGACAACCTGAACTGGGCTGCCGGCGTGAACTTCTGGAACTGGAAACTCAGTGATATGAAGGACAGGGGTTACAATGTGGACGGCAAGGATGACAAGCAGTTCTACGACAAAGAGAACACCCTCTACAGGGACTACCAGAAATACGGCTTGATCACCGACGCCGAGAAAGACGGCGGCACCGCCCTGGAAATCAACGCCGGCGTCGTGTATGACACCCGCGACATCGAAGCCGCTCCCAACAGGGGCATCTGGGCAGAGGCCTACCTCAACGGAAACGTCATCGGCCAGCGCTACCTGAAGGCCTGTATGTACTTCCGCCACTACATCGACATCCCCATCCATATTCCCGCCGGCGACCCAGTGTTCGCATACCGTCTGGCCTGGCAGCAGACCATAGCCGGTGAGACGCCCATCTATATGATTCAGAACAACCCCCTGCTGGTGCAGCGCAATATGATTTCCGAGGGATTCGGCTCTTCCAACACCATCCGCGGTCTTCGCGAGAACCGTATCCTCGCCGAGGGTTTTGCCTGGGTCAACACCGAACTGCGCGTCAAGCTTGTAAACTTCAAGCTCTTCAACCAGTATTTCTACATCGCTCTCAATCCGTTCTTCGACGCAGGCGTCATCACCAAGCCCTATCGCGCCGCTGCATTCGAGAAAGCCAAGTCCCTGACTTTCACGGACGAGAACAAGCCGTTTATGAGCCTGAACGAGCTCTACGATCCTTCCAAGGTCGGCGACTTCGTATATAGCGCCGGTGCCGGTCTGAAGATTGCAATGAACCAGAACTTCATCGTCTCCGTCGAGCTTGCAAAGTGCTTCTACAAGCCTCTCGACGCAGGATTGTGGCTTGGAATCGGTATCAACTACCAGTTCTAAAAGCCGGGACATATCAACTAAAAGAGGGTGTATTCCAAAACTCAGGAATACACCCTCTTTCGTATGGCAGGTCAGAACTTACAGGGTCTTTGCCTTCTCGAGGAAGTCGTGGACACGCTGAGTGTACTCCTGCGGATGCTTTGCATAGGAATTGGCGTGTACGGCGCCGGGAGCTATCCACAGCTCTTTATAGCCCTTGGTCTTGGCCTCGTAGTTCTTATAGACGTGACTGGTCGGGACGAAGTCGTCGGCATCGCCGTGGATGAAAAGCATAGGTCTCTCGCACTTTTCGAGCTGCTTTAAGGAAGAAGCCTCCCAGAAGCCCCAGCCGTATTTTTTCTTGGTCACGAGGCTTGCGCTCTGGAGCACATCCGGCGGGATGAAAGCGAAGCTCTGCTTGCGGTTGTTGTTGAACTGGGCCACGACGGAAGAATAGCCGCAGTCCTCGACGAATGCTCGCACGTACTCAGGCAGATCCTCGCCGCTGGTCATCATCACGGTAGCAGCGCCCATAGAGACTCCGTGGAGCACCATAAACTTGTCGTGCCAAATGTTGTGGGCGACATCAATCCACTTGATGACATCCAGGCGGTCATACCATCCCATCTGGGCGTGGTCGCCCTCGGAATAGCCGTGGTACTGGAGATCCGGGAAAAGGACGTTGTAGTTGAACTCGTCGCGGTACATACGCACCAGATACAGGAACACGTAGTGGTTGTCACTGTAGCCGTGGACCACGATGGCGGTACCTTCGGCCGTTGCAGGATCGGCTGCGGGCACATAGCAGGCGTGCACCTTGAAATCCCTGTAGCCGACAATTGTGGTATCCTTCAGCAGGCCGATGGTCTTGAGGGAATCGTACCAGGCCGTACTGCCGGGGCAGAGGGAATCGGCCTTGTGGCGCGTACGTTCGATGTCGGCCACGCCGTGGGGCTCGAAGTTCAGAGCGAACTTTGACATAAACTTACCGGCAAGGCATCCGCTTACTGTGAACGCAAGGAACACGAGGCCGGCAAAAGAAAGGAATCTTTTCATAAAAGCAAGTGTTATTAATTATTTAGTGTAAGTAAAATGCTCAATGTTGAAATAGCCTGTAAATATAGGAAATTCCTGTCTCAAGTGCAACTCAATAAGATTCACCGACGTTTTTCAGGATGAAGGAATAGATGTCGGCCTGTTCCTCAAGCACCTTAGCAAGCGGTTTTCCGCCGCCGTGACCGGCCTTCGTATCGATACGGATAAGCGCAGGCGCGGGGCCGGCCGCGCATTCCTGCAGGCGCGCCGCAAACTTGAACGAATGGGCGGGCACCACGCGGTCGTCGTGGTCGGCCGTGGTAACGAGCGTAGCCGGATAAGATACGCCGGGTTTCAGATTATGCAGAGGAGAGTAGCCCAGCAGGTACTCGAACATTTCCTTGCTGTCTTCGCTGGTGCCGTAATCCGGCGCCCAGTTCCAGCCGATGGTGAACTTATGGTAGCGCAGCATATCCATCACGCCCACCTGAGGCACGGCAACTGCGAACAGGTCAGGGCGCTGCGTCATACAAGCCCCGACGAGCAAACCGCCGTTGTAGCCGCCCACGATGGCGAGCTTGCTGCTGGATGTCCAGCCCTCGGAGATAAGGTATTCGGCAGCGGCGATGAAGTCGTCGAAGACGTTCTGCTTGTGCATCTTGGTGCCGGCCTGATGCCACTCCTCGCCATACTCGCTGCCCCCGCGCAGATTCACCTGGGCGTAGATGCCGCCGTGCTCCAGGAAAGGCACCCTGGTGGCGGAGAATGAAGGCGGCAGGGAAATGTTGAAGCCGCCGTAGCCATAGAGGTACACCGGATTGGAGCCGTCCTGCCTGAGCCCTTTCTTGAAAGTAATGAACATAGGCACGCGGGTGCCGTCCTTGCTCGTGAAGAACAGCTGCCGGGTCTCGAAATCGGAAAGGTCGAAATGCGTAGCCGGCTCCCTGTACACGCGGCTCTCAAGCGTCTGCAGATCGAAGCTGTAGATGCTGCCGGGCGTCGTGAAGGAAGAGTAGGAATAGTAGCACCAGGGCTCGCCCTTCCTGGCCACGAACGATGCGCTGCCCACGCCGGGGAGCGCTACGGGACGGCGGTCGCTGCCGTCAAGGTTGCATAGATATGCGTGCGTAGAAGCATCTTCCTGGTAGCAGAGAATCAACTTGTCACCAGCGAACGTCACATCCTCCAGCACGCAGTCGCGCTCGGGCACCACGTCCTTCCATCCCTCGCAGCGGGGATTCTTCAGGCTAGCCTTGACGAGGCGGTTCATAGGGGCTCCGTAGTTGGTGAAGATGTAAATCGTCTCGCCGTCCGTCTCGGCCACGGACACTTCGCTCTTCATATCCGCGGTCATCAGCACGAAGGGAGAATCGCGGAGCAAATCCTTGACATACAAGTTGTTGCCTGCATCAGCCCCGCTCTCGTAAAGGAAAGCCATCGTCTCTTCCTCGTTGACGCTCAGGGTATAGAAGCGCAGGGGTTCAGCCGGATTGCTGTAGAACAGGGTATCTTCACTCTGCGGCGTACCTATCTTGTGGTAGTACACTTTGTGGCCTTCATTCTTGCCGCTGTAGGCACCCACGCCCTCCGCGGGAGCATCGTAGGCGCTGTAGAAGAAGCCGTCTCCCTTCCAGGCGGCCCCGGAGAACTTCGCCCATTCGATATGGTCCGGGAGCAGTTCGCGGGTGGCGGTGTCCATCACGTAGAACTCCTGCCAGTCGCTGCCGCTGCGGGAGATGCAGTAGGCCGCATACTTGCAGTCGTGGCTGAAATACACGCCCTTGAGGGCCACGGTGCCGTCTTCGCTGAGGGTGTTGGGGTCCAGGAACACGCGCGGCTCCCCGTCCGGAGAATCCTGCTCATAGAGCACGCTCTGGTTCTGCAGGCCGTCGTTCTTATAAAAATACCATTTGCCGTTGGAGCGGCGCACGGGAGCGCCCACCTTCTCATAGTCACTGACCTCCTTGAGGCGCTCAAGCAACTTGGCGCGGAACGGAATATGTCCAAGGTAGTACGAAGTCGCACGGTTCTGGGCTTCGACCCAGGCCGCAGTCTCGTCGGAACGGTCATCTTCCAGCCAGCGGTAAGGGTCGGCCACCTCGGTGCCGAAATAGTTGTCGGTAGTGGCGTCCTTGCGGGTCTGGGGAGGCTGCGGGGCGCAGGAGAGAACGGTCAGAGCACACATTGCTGCAGGGAACAGAGCTTTCATATTATATTTCTTTGATATAGCTGCGACGTCGCATATAAGGCTCCATCTCGTAGTACTTGCCAAACATCGAGAGAGCCTTTACGTTGGTCTCCAGCTGGGGATTGGTAATCATCTTGCGGATTCCGTACTTCATAGCTATAAGCTGCATATCCTTGAGAATCATCACATTGGCGCCGTTGCCCTGATGCTCTGGAGCCGCGCCCACTATCATAGCCTCCACAATATTGTTGTGGTACAGCGCGTGGAGCACACGTATCCAGCCGAAGGGGAACAGCCGGCCGCGGACTTTCTGGATGGCACGGGCGATGGAGGGCACAGTGATGGCGAAACCGACCACTTTTTCGTCCTTGTCCAGAATCATACAGATGAAGTCTTTGTTCACGAGAGGAAAATACTGATTGATATAGTCGGTTATCTCTCTGTCGGAGAGCGGTGCGAACTCATAGAGATTGGTAAAGGCGGCATTAAGCACGTGGAAAAGTTCTTCCGCCTTGGACCGGAGCTCTGCCCGGTTCTTGGGACGGAAAATATGCAGCCCGTAACGCTGTTCCACCACCTCGGCAAGGCGGAAGAACTCCGGCGGCTCGGGAGGAAGCGTCACAAGGCGCTGTATCCAGTCCGTGTCTTTACGGAACCCGCAGGCTTCCAAGTGCTTGCCGTAATAGGGATAATTATAGATACACGTAAACGGAGAAAGGTTCTCAAACCCCTCGACCAGAAGCCCTTCCCTGTCCATATCGGTGAATCCGAGCGGCCCTTTGATTGTATCCATCCCCCTCTGACGCCCCCAATCTGCTACGGCTCCTACGAGGGCGCTGCACACTTCCACGCTGTCGATGAAGTCTATCCAGCCGAAGCGGACGGTCCTGGCGTTCCAGCGCTCATTGGACTTTGGATTTATGATGGCGGCTACACGGCCCACAATCGTGCCGTTTTCATCTTTGGCCAGGAAACAATCGTACTGGCAATACTCCAAAGATGGATTGGCCGGACTGAAGGTCTTCATCTCATCCGATACGAACGCGGGCACCCAATTCGGATTCCCTTTATATAGCTTTTCCGGAAAAAGAACGAAACGCCTCAACTGGCGGCGGTTCTTCACAGTTTCAATTGTTATCTTCATCACGATTCTGTTTATCAAACAAAGATAACAATTTATTTTGTATCAACGGCTGCCGCCGCCGTGGCCGCCGCCGGAAAAGCCTCCGCCGCCTCCAATGGAAGAACGTCCGCCAAAACCGCCGGAAGAGCCTCCGGACCTCTCCGCATCTTCACTCTGCGCCACCCGGGATGCATCTTTTGACAGCGCGGTCCAAGTGTGGACAAACGAAGACATCTCTCCACGAGGCACTCCAAGCCGCTCGGAATAGTCGGCAAACTCATCGGGATAAAGCTTCGCAAGCCCTTCCTGCACCTTGTCTGCTATACCGAAAAGCTGGGCGAACACCAGATACTCACCCCACAGGTTCACTTCAGGAGCCTCCTTCTCGGACGCTATGGTAAAATCGGAGAGGAAATTCTTGAACTGCAGCAGCTTGGCCGCTTCGGCCCGTCCTTCCTCGTTCAGATCCAACGACCCCTTCTTAACAATCCAGGGCGAGAGGGCCTCCTTGCCGGCGGCAATAACCTTGTCGGGCCACTTAAGTACGGCCTTATAATGCACTTTAGACCACTTTGAGAACTCATCTTTTTCGAGCAGACGGTTCTTCCCGGCAGCTTCCAGGGCCATATTGTACAGAGCCTCTTCGCAGCTGATTCCGAATGCGGGCTTTTCTTCGGGGAACTGAAGGTTGAAATGCCCCTGCCCGTCTTTCTCGACCGTAACAAGCCCGTCCTTTATCCACTTTAGGAAATAGGCGCCGATGGCCCTCTCGGAAGGTACCACGTGCAGCAAAAGCCTCTCTCCTTCAAAGAGAAGGGCAGCAGCCTCGGGGATGCTGCCGTCGAAAGGCGGCTCCCTGTACCAGCCATTGAGCTTGGAACTGCCGAAAGTCTTTGGAGACCATATCCGGCCCAGGACGCGGAGGACTATATCCCTGACGACAAGAAATACAAAACCGACGCCAAGAAGAGCAAACAGTCCGATAAACAGGAAACCTACAGCTATCAGCAGCCAGTCATAAAACGATTTGGAAGAGCCTTTACCGGAATAAGAACTGCCTTTGAACGCCTTCTTCTGCATCTTTTCGAACTTGATGTCCCTGCTGCGCTCCGGGGCGAACAGCCCCTTGTCGAAACGCATCATCGCAATCAGGCTGTTATCATAGGTCATAGGGGTATCCGTCTCGAAATAGATGTCTCCCGTTTCGGTCATTTTCGACTCGCCGGAGCAGCCGAAAAACCAGAAACGGGTATTCTCCTGCGAAAGAGGCTCGCCGGAAATCTTGCTGAAGAGGATTGAGGCTCTCCCGACAGGACTCGGCTGTCTGTCGTTGATGAACATAAAGTTGAAAGCGTCGTAATCCTCCAGGGACCGCACGACGCCCTTTACCGCAAACCGGACAGTCCAGACGTGATGCCCGAATCCGCCTTGTCCCCAGCACAGTTCTACGCCGTTCCGGCCCTTGTCCACTATCCCGCAGCGCCCTTCTTTCTGGACGGCCGAACGGGATGAGTCCCAGCCTCGTCCGTCGCTTTCGAACTCTTTCTCCCCCTCGGAAACACGCAGGTCGAAGACATCCTCCCCGTCAAGATTCTCTATCGGCACATACCATTCGGTGCCGCTGTCCACCGTCACGTCCCAGCGCTGGGTAATGTGCAGAGTACCGTCCTCACCAAGCCCGACGCCGATATCTATCGAGTGTATCGTCTGTGCGTTTATCGCGGCTGAGCCCAGCATCAGCACTGCCGCCAAGAGAAAAAACCTTTTCATATCTTTTGTATTTGCCTGATTTCCAGAGCTTTCTTGAATTCGTCCAAATCCATATCGCTTTCCACCCGCACGGTCCGCGAAGAACCGGCAGGAAGGTCGAAATAATTGTCGGAGAAATTACGGGCGCAGCAGGCGCCGGGCAGCGCACGGCCGTCGGGAGAGGTCCGCAGAAGCGCTCCGCGCAGATTAAGATACACGCCCTTTGCAAAATAGTCCGTACCCACCGTGACTTCGTAACCCCCATCGCACTGGCGCACCGACACGGCAAGGGCGCTCTTCGGCAGTTTCGCCTCGCGCACGGAAGTCAGCATACGCAGGTTCTCATAAGTCTTGCCGGCGGAATCCGTAAACACCATCCGCACATACAGCAGCTCGGGATCGGCCCCAAGATGCGACAGCAGGTAGGAACCCACGCGCGCAGAGCCGTTGGCCCCGACCTTCACCTTGGAGCCTGCGTGCAGCACGCAGCGGCCTGAATAATCCTCGAAGTACACATCCAGCCGCCCCTGGACAGGGTCAGTGCGATCCGAGACGAGCCACACTTCAACTCTGTCGTCGAGCACCGCCGCGCTGGGAAGCACGTCCCTGAAAGCGTCACGCAGGTAATAGTGGAGCGGCTTCCAGGTGCCGTACCAGTCACGGCTCGACCAGGAAGCCACCGGCCAGCAGTCGTTGATCTGCCACACCAGGCTCCCCCAGCACAGCGGCTTGTCGCGACGGTGCGACTCCACCGCCCGCCGGATAATGTCCCCCTGCGCTATCTGGCTGAGGTACACCTTCTCCTCGAAGCTGTCCGGCAGGTAGTACTCGTCTATGAGCTTGTTCATCATACGCTGGTTGGCGAGGGTGCCGCCGCGCTGGTGGAACATCATCATTTCGGAGCCTTCGTCCCAGTCGGCAGCGTCAGGGGCAAACTGACGAATCGTCTCCACGCCTGCAAACGACTGGAAGCCGTATTCGCTGTAGAAGCGGCTGTGGTGCCGCTCGAACTCGAGGCTCGAAACTCTTTGGCCCCAGGGCGTCCAATAGTGGCAATCGCCCATCATAGGGTCCATATTCCGGCTCCCTTCCGGGCTCCAGGGCGAGGTAGGCGAATAAGCGGTGCCGGGGCTCAGCCTCTCCACCACCGACGGGAGGTCCCGGTAGTACTGCTGATTGTACTGCTCCTGCGCCACCTTGTCGAAGGGAACGCCCTGCTGGACACCCCAGCCGTACCACATCTCGCTGCATTCGTTGTTGCCGCACCAGAGCGCGATGCAGGGATGATTGCGGAGACGCCGCACGTTGTCTTCCGCCTCCAGCAGCACGCTGCGACGGAACTCCCCTTCGTAAGGATAGATGCTGCAGCTGAACATAAAGTCCTGCCACACAAGGAGTCCCGTCTCGTCGCACAGCCGGTAGAACAATTCGTCTTCATAGACTCCCCCGCCCCACACACGGAGCATATTCATCCCGGCCGCGGCGGCATCTCCCACCACGCGGGCATACTCCTCAGGACCTACCCGCGGGAGGAAAACATCGTTGGGGATATAGTTGGCGCCTTTCATAAACACGGGCTCGCCGTTGACAATAAACCTGAAGCTGCGGCCGCAGATGTCGTCTTTGCGCTCAAGTTCTATGGTGCGCACGCCCACCTTGTCGCGGCGGCTGTCAATCTCCCGCCCGTCCGATACGAGGGAGGCCGTAAACTCATATAGATACTGCTCCCCGAGTCCAATAGGCTGCCAGAGCCTGGGGCGGCGGATCTTAAGCTCCGCCCGTACCAGGTTCCCGCCTTCGGCAAGGTCCTGCCTCACGCTCACTTCCGGCACTCCCGGGGCGCTGAAGCGCAGCACCGCGCCGGGAATGGGCTCCAGGGCATCCACGCAGGCCTCTATGCTGAGTACCGCCCAGTCAGAGTCCGCCTTCAGCGTACGATAGAATACGTCGCTGATGCGGGCATCTCCACTGCCCTCGAGACGCACGTCCCGCCAGATTCCCGAAGTCACGATGCGCGGACCCCAGTCCCAGCCGTAATGATAGCCGGCCTTGCGGGCGAAAATGCTAATGCAGCGGTCCAGGAGGCCGCCGTTGCGGCTCTGGTCGTTGCCCGGATCGTAATGTACGGGATAGGCTTCCCACTTCGGCATATCCACCTTGACGGGAGAGTGGAAGAAAACCTCCAGCCGGTTGCCTGCCGGCTGCAGCAGGCTGTCCACGCGAACCCGCCAGCGACGGAACATATTGTCCGAGACAAGAATCTTGTGCCCGTTCAGGGTCACGTCCGCATAGGTATCGAGCCCGTCGAAGCAAAGCTCCACGCGGCGGCACTTCAGCAAAGCGGTATCCACATCGAAGCTGCGGCGGTACACCCAGTCTTCCTTATCTATCCACTGCACCGCCCTCTCGCCGAAGCCGATGAACGGGTCGCCAATCACCCCGGCGGCCATAAGGTCGGTGTGGACGGTACCCGGCACGGTGGCGGGATACCAGCCGAAGCCGCGTGCCTGCCGCACTTCCCAGCGGCCGGCAAGACTCTGATTCCGGGCTGAAAGCGTGCCGCACAGCAAGATGGCGAGCACGGTCAAAAGTCTAGTCTTATTGGTCATAACGACCACTAATATAAGACTTTTCTACGAAAAAACTATTTTGGATACTTACTAAAACGCCCAGCTGACTGCGAAATAATAATAAGGCGCTCCGGAGCCGAGAGAAGAGAATGGATAATGCAGGTCGTGGAAATGTCCGGCCGTCAGGCGCAAGTGGTCATAAATCTCGAAGCCGGCGCGCAAATACAGGTCAGCGCTCCAGTAGTTGTGGGAGTAGATGGAGTGAGACATAGTGGCGTGGCGGTACTGAGCGCCGCCGCCTATTCCCACGAAAGGAGCGAAAACGCCGAACTTGCCAAGTTTGTACTCGAATACGATATTGGCCGTATGATACCTCGTATTAATTGAATATGACGGGGTCTCGTCCACGGACGTGACGACAGGCTCGCCCTTGTGGTTGGGCACGAAGCTGTAGATAAGGCCGAGGCCGATTCTTTCCGTAAAGTTATACCGGTATTCGCCAATAAAAGTCGCGGTGCCTTTTTCCTTTGTCGAGAGTTCGCCCCCAAGGAGTTCGCCCGGGGCGGCATATCCGATGCCGGCCTCGAAATGGTGCTTCCCCTGCGCTGCCATTCCGAGCGGGAGAAGCACGAAAAGAACTAAGAGAATCTTTTTCATAACGAGGCAAAGATAATTATTCCCCGGTAATAAAAAAAACGATATATTTGTCTTTTCAAGGAGAAGTGATTATGAGAGTGTTCAGCAGAGAGCTGATTGAGAGAGTCTGCAGGCGGCTCAGCATAGAGAGGCCCGGCACGGCCAGCATTATGGACTGTGCCAAGCTGTCTTCCGAGCTTGAGGCCGAGGCCGGCGTCCCGATGATACATATGGAGCTGGGGTCTCCCGACTTCGCTCCCAACCGCATCGGCGCAGAGGCGGAAAAAGCGGCTCTCGATGCCGGCGTGGGCTCCAAATATCCGCCCACGGACGGGCTTCCGGTACTGAAGGAGGCCTCCTCGCGCTTTGTCAAAGCTTTTCTCGGGCTGGACCTTGACTCTCTGTACCATATTCCCACCACCGGCTCTATGCTCGGGGCTTTCGGAGCCCTTGCCGCCGCCACGCAATGCGTCCCCGGGCGCAGGAAGGTGCTTGTGCTTGAGCCCAGCTTCTCCGCCAACAAGCAGCAGATGGCCATACTCGACATCCCCTGGAAAGGCGTGGAGACGGAAAAACTGCGGCAGCGCGGCTTCGAGGCGGCCCTTGAAGAAGAGCTTTCCGACGGGGACTATGCAGCCATAATGTACTCCAGCCCCAACAACCCTTCGTGGATGTGTCTTTCCGAAGCTGAAATCCGGGCCGTCGCGAAGGCCGCATCCAAAAGCGGAGCCATTGTGATTGAGGATCTTGCGTATTTCTGTATGGACCTGCGTCAGGGCGGTTACGGAGTGCCCTGGTCGGAGCCGTACCCCCCGAGCATTTCCCGCGAGGGAGGGCGCTACATCCTGCTGCTCTCCGCCTCCAAGATTTTCTCCTACGCCGGGCAGCGGATTGGCGTGATGTGCGTGAGCCCGGAGTTGTACCACGAGCATTATCCCGCCCTGCAGAAGCGCTACGGAGGGTCCGGAATCTTCGGGCTCACCCTTACCGGCGGCATTCTGGATATGATTACTTCCGGCTGTACCGCCAGCACCCAATGGGGGCTTGCGGCTATGATGGACCGCAGCTGCGAAGGCTCGCTGGATTTCGTCTCCGACATCAGCGAATACGGCCGCAGGGCCGCCAGGATGAAGGAAATCTTCCTGAAGCACGGCTTCTCGTTAAGCTATTGTTCCGATGCCGAAGGTCCCATTGCGGACGGATTTTTCTTCACTTTGAGCTATCCCGGGATGGACAGCGCGGCTCTTGTCGATGAGCTTATGGCCTATGGCGTGAGCACGGTCAGCCTCAAGGCTATGGGAAGCGCGAGGCAAGGCGTGCGTGTATGCTCAAGCCGCATCCTTGAAGAGCAATTCGGCCTGCTGGAAGAAAGGATGGCCGGATTCGAAATGGATCACCCTATAGTCGTACGATAATTATGAGATTCTTAGGAAATATCATCTGGCTCGTCCTTGGCGGCCTTGTCATCGCCCTGATTTACTATCTCGTAGGGCTTTTGATGTGCATCACCATTGTAGGCATTCCTTTCGGCGTGCAGCTCTTCAAGCTGGGCACCTATGCCCTCTGGCCCTTCGGGCACGAACTCGTGAACGGGCCCAATGAACCCGGCTGCCTGTCAGTGACGATGAATCTTATCTGGATACTGCTCGGCTGGTGGGAAATCGCGTTCCTGCACCTCGCGTGCGGCATTCTGTTCTGCATCACCATCGTCGGCATCCCCTGGGGACTCCGCCATTTCAGTATGGCCCTCAGTTCCGTCTTTCCCTTCGGCAAGGTAATCCGCCCCGTGAACGGCTGATCAGCGCAGCTGCTCTGCAGCATCTACCATATGGTAGTCATAGTCAATGACTTCCGGGTCAATCTCCTCAAGCCTGGACCACGAACATATGTCCAGGTGGGCACGACGTGTGCGCTTCAACGCCCCCTTCATCTGAGTATCCACGCTGCCGCCTGAAAGCACCTCCTCCTGTTCCTCTTTTGTAAGCGGCCTGAAATTCATCAGAAGCTGATCCACATTCCACCGATTGTGCTCCGCCTTGGCCAAGGCGTCACGGGCTTCCTGATAATCTCCGCAGGCGCTACGCTGCTTGGTCCGGATATGGCAGGCGCTATAGACGTCCGACCATAGCTGGGCCGCGGACGATTTCGAGGCAAGATTGCCGTTAGACGTATCGATATGGAGCGAGCGCGCTTCCTTGAGCAAATCTTTGAGCAGCGAAAGGTCAAAGCCGGATGCGGTCGAGCCAAAAGGCTTGAGTTTATGGAAAGGCAGGGCCGTCACTGTGGCTCCCTGCGCCAATGCGGACGCGACCGAGCCCCCTTCCGGCTGATACACAAGCACCTGAGACGCACTTTCAAACACCTCCGGCGGCAGAGAAACGGCCTCGTTGAGCGAAGCCTCCTGACTATCCAGACACACTGCGGCCGTCAAGCGGACGCTGTCATCGGATGCGATTTCCCGAAGGTATCCGCGCACTGACGGATTGGAGATGTCGGCGTCGATAAACTCAATCTCCACGTCTAGAAAATCGCCGCCCAGATGCTCTGTCCCTTCCGGCAGCAGCCATTCAGTGCCGCTGACTCCGCCGCGGCATAAGCGGGTACGCGCCAGCCCGAAAAGCCCCGGGTAGGCCGCTTTCAGCCGGTTCATCTCGACTTCAGCGCCCTTGCAAATGAAGCTTAGCCTGCTCCTGCGGCCGTTGGGATAGTGGGCAAGGCGCAGCGCCTCGAGCCCGATGGCGACAGCGGCATTGTTCATACCCGCCACGACCAGATGCACGTGGTCGGAGGAGTGTACGCCTATCGGTTCTTCACCTTCAACCGGGACTGCGGAATGCCCCACGAATATCTCGTGGGCCCACAGGTCGTACACGTTGAACGGGACGAAGAACAGATGCTTGCTTATGTCTTCATTGATGTCTGCCAGCTGGAACGTAGCATTGGTGGCCCGATAATTAAAGCGGACAAAACAGGGCGTATTCATCCCTTCGGGGACATTGGGTGCTATAAGGTTCAGGCAGTCGAGTGCCTGGCCGTCGCCTCCTCCCTCTCCCGGAATCAGGATTTCCTGTGCCCTGCCTACCTGCATTCTGCGGACGCTCTCGGCCGAACAGATGTCGCCGCGGATTATGACAACGCGCCTCAACTGTCTGGGAGTCAGCACATTCATCAGCTTCGCCCTGGCTTCATTGACATTACCCGAAGTCAGCACCAGGAACCAGCACGATGCGTACTCCCCGGAAAGCAGCTGCCGGAGCATACAAGGCACGGCATCATCAAAGCCGAAGACCGCAATATGGTTGGTGAACCGGAAATTGGAACGCCCCTCCCGGTAATCGCCTGCGACTTCATTGAAGAAATTAGTAAAAATGGAAGTCAGCAACGCCACCAGCACTATACCTATCAGAGTGATAACCCAGCCGTAACCGCCTGGCAGCTGATCCACGCCGCCCGTGGTGAACAGGTGGTAGAAAGCTATGCCCGGGAGGCTCTTGTCTTCGAGGTTCGTCCTGAAGTGAGAAAGGTCACCCTCAGGCAGGACCCCCATCCGGAGCAAGGCATATAGGACCCCGGCAAAGAGCAGCCAGGCAAGCAGGAAGATGAACAACGGCATCACGAACTGCGTCCAGCCGCCCCTCGAAAGAGAGCGCTGGGCGGCAAGCCTTACCGCAGAGAAGAAGGAAATCCGGCTCTTTCGCATCAGAATATGCGTAAAATATTCTGCCCCTTGGAGTCTTTCCCGCCAAGAGTGAAACAAACTCCAGCGACAAACTGCAGGCGCTGCACAGGGAGTACGCACTCACGCTGCACATAACGCTCGTCAATCTCTCCGCCATTGACAGCATTGGGCCGGGCGATGTTTGCCTGCCCGTAAAACGCCTGGACGCCTGCCCTTACGCTCACGTTGAAGACAGGAATCCTGGAGCCGAGCTCAAGGCCGAGGAAGATATCGTGGCCGGACATATGCGAGAAAGTCAGGAGCTTTGATATGTCGGGATACCAGGCATACGTGGCCAGCATATCTATATCGCAATACTGGAACAAAGCGCCGCCCATTCGGAATTCCTCGTTAAGGAAAATGACCGTCAGGGCAGGAAGGAACTGCACGTCTTTATAGCCTTCATCTCCCGGCGCCAGGCCAAACCGGCCTTTATCATTGGCCGGATAGACAATGGAAGACTCGTCGCCGAGGAACAGCGAAGCCTTCGCAAGGCTGGTTGACAGACCGGGTATTATCTTGAACTTCAGCAAATTCGCCTCGGCAACCCTTTGGAAGGACTTGTTCAGGTCAGAAGAGCCCAGGAAGGAAGACGGCCTTGAAATATACCATTGCCCCGACAGGATTGCCGGGCCGTCAGACCAGGACAGGAACCGCTTATGGTCCGAATCAGGATTGTTCAGTAAGAAGTTGCCCCGGAAAGCCTTCTTGCGATTAGCCTGCGACAGCTCGATACGATAAGGCTTTTTGCTCAGGGGCAGCGATACTTCGGCAGGGGTCTTGACGCTTCCGTAGGGGACCAGCACTTTATTCCCGTGTTCCTGGGTGATTTTTATCCATAGACTGTCCCTGTCGCTGGTAATAAGCACCGGATAAGCCTGCTCCAGCTTGACAGACAAATCGTGGGACAGTGACGACAGGTCCGTACGCAAAGACTTGGTCTGGGGGAAATAGCCGTTCTTTTCGAAACGCAGTTCGTGTTCGCCTTCGAGCAGCACCAGATTCATAGGTGCATTGCCCTTGAGCTCTCCGTCAAGGTAAACCTTGCAATACGGAGGGTCAGAGACTATGGAATACTCGCTGTAAGGCTGCATAGACACCTTGACCACGGTTTCGTCGTCTTCTTTGATTACGACGTCATAACGCTCCAGTTCGGGGCGAAGGCCGCTTTTTTCCACCCGCACGGAATGGGGGCCTTCCTTAAGCTTCATATTGGATATCGGCACCGTGCCGGCTTCCTTCCCGTCTACGAAGACCAAGGCTCCCAGAGCGTTCTCTTCATCATTGACGGAAAGGGTTCCGCAGATAGGTTCGAGGCAAAAATGGACCATCGTATTGACGCCCCTGTCCAGCGCCACGGTCTGGGACTGGGGTTTAAAACCTTCCGCAATTGCCTTGACGATATATTGGCCGGGATGCAGAGGAATACGATTGTCCTCGTACAGACTGTAGTAGCTGAGTTCCTGGTCGACGTTAAAGCTCTTGATGATGCTGGGATGGAGGTTGACTTCGTTGCCGCTGATATCCAATACTGCAGGTGTATCAAAGTCGTATCCTGCGGCAGGCTTGACATCGACAGAGATTGTGGCGAAGGTCGGTATCAGCTTGAGCAGACAGGTCATACCGCTCGCATTGGCCGCATTTACCACCAAGGTGGTATCCTTGCGCAAGTAGCCGCTTTTCTCCACCACTACCCTATGCGAGCCTTCGCTCAGGATGAAGTCTTCCGTCAACATCCCCGGATTGCTGTCCACGTAAACGATGGCACGCCCGGGTACGGTATGGATGCGGACGGGGCAGTTAATATTCTGCCGCTTCTCCTGGGTCACAAGCACATAAGCGGTGCGTTCCTTTCCCATCGTCACCTCCACGACGCCTTGGCGCGATTCTTTCAATTCGTTCGGTTTCGCCTGAAGATAAATGATATCGACATCCTTCCAGACCTTGCACCAGTCAGGGGAAGACGTCACTTCCCACGCCTTTCCGGCCGTCACATAGACGCTGTCCTTCTGACCGGCGCCGGAGAGAAAGACGGATTCCTTTGACAGATTGAGGTCCGACATTTTCTGCTTGGAAGCCTGGCACTGCTTGATGAGGCGGACAGCCTTGGAAATCTGTTCTTTAGTGACGCCGGGGCTCTTTTTTGCCGCCTCCAGCACTTTTATTGACTTATCAAACTGTTTCTGTGTGTAGTACTCCACCGCCTCGTTGTATCGCATATCAAACGATTTCTGGGCATAGGCGCAGAGGGACGTCAGCAAGGCAAACAGCCAAATGAGCAATAGCTTTTTCATTTATTCAGAGATTGTTTTAGGGATTCGAGGGAGCTGTCGGGCCTAATCGACAGCGCGTGATTGATGCAATCCAGGGCATTCTGGCGCTCCGACGGGCTCCCGGTGATACGGAACAGCTCGTATGATTCCCTGGCATAGTTTGACCAGGCAACGAACATTGAGTCCATCTTGCAGGATATGCTGGTGCGAAGAGCATCGGTATTGATGTTGAACAGGGCAATGTGCTCGTCTGCAGCGTGGAGCTTTTTAATGCTGTCAGACAGGCATAAAGCGGCCTCGGCGGACTGCAGGTCGAGTATCTGTTCCGAAGTCGTCTCGAGAGTGTTGGGCATAGCGCCCTTTCTCGCTGCTTCTTTCAGCAACGAGTCGGAGCGGTCAATCCAGCTTTCAAATTGCTTATAATCCTGCAAAGCCGCGGATTTATCCCCGTTCTGCCGGAACAGAATCGCGGCAAGCACACCGACAGACAAGGCCACGGCCAGGAGCAATATGCGCAACGGCCATCTGCTGCGGACCTTACGGCCTCCTATCGTGCCGGTGTCGGGGCTGTCCAGCACCTTGCGTATCTCCGCGGGCAGTTGCTTCGGCGGGCAGGCCGTTTTACGAATCCAATTCACATTGCCCAGCAGAAACTCAAGGTCAGCCGGCATCTCGCTCTCGTCAAGGATATACGGAATTATGCATCCGCTCCTTAAGTGGTTGAATGCATACAGAATTTCCGCCTTCGTGAATTTGGACTTGTACGAATTCGCACTTGCGAGAAAGAGGAAAATTCGGGAAGAATCGATTGTGGAAGCCAATACTTCGGGAAAGTTTTCCCCGCCGCCTATCCCTTCTTTATCGATAAAACAGCTAATCCCCACTTCGGTGAGCGCCGAGCATATCAAATCGGCCGTCTCGGAATCCTTGCGGGAGTAACTGATAAAAACGTCATATTTCATCTTGCGCTTGCCAGTTGTTATCAACTTGCAAAGTTAGTGTATATTATAATAATAAGCAACTTGCCACCGATAACAAAAAAGCATTTGTCCGCTGCCCGCCGGGGCCGTTCCGAGTGCTTCCAGAGGCCTCAGTCGATATCTATCGGATCGCCCAGGAAATGCGGCTGCCGCCCGGAAATCATATCCAGGAAGACTTTGCACCTTGCGCCCCATTCACGGACGTGCGTGAGGACGCCGCCGGCACGCAGGCCGATGTCTGCCGCGTTGAAGCCCACGGCATCAATGTCCTTCAGGCCGGCAATGAACACGGCCCTTTCGTTATGGAACTTCTGGCTTACGACGATGAAGGCGTCCTGCCCGAAGACTTCCTTTGCCCGCACCACTGAATCAAAAGTCCGGAAGCCGGCATAGTCCAGGATTACCACTTCTCCCGGGATGCCTCTCTCCACCAACGCCCGCCGCATTGCCTCGGGCTCATTGTATTCCCTTCTCCTGTTATCCCCGCTCACGATTATCCTGTCCACCTTCCCGGCTTCGTACAGTTGGACCGCCGCGCTGATCCGGGCCACGAAAAAGCCGTTCGGTCCGCCAAACCTGCTCATCGGGGACGTCCCGAGCACGAGAGCGGTATGATAATGCGGCACGGCCTCAATGTCATCATAGAGCCGGGCCTTAGAATAAGTGCTTATCCGTATGTTGCAATAAAATACGAAGCCGACGGCAACGATGGCAGCAATGGCTATTACCTTTATGATTACCTTTATCGCACTCATAACCATTTCA
>ODAI014053979.1_pt1 | contig 25844 bp, 30 predicted proteins | sample 1539321 | NCBI WGS metagenome assembly ODAI01 (sample SAMN02144231, study PRJEB22623) | gut metagenome | biome: sheep rumen | host: Ovis aries | place: New Zealand
TCAATAGGAGAATACCTAAAGCTAGCAATACGCCACTTAAATAAAAACAATGAATCCAAAAGTACCACATTAACCAGACATAACTTTCAACAGAGGATTATAGGGCCTCCTTTACCCTATCTATATCAAACTTGGCAGTATTTGCAACAGTCATTACTGCCATGACCCCCGCCTGAACAGGATCAGTTACAACCAAATCAGCATAATCACGCACAGAGCCCACCATATTTAAACTGATAATTTTAATGTCACTGTGACTTTTAACTTCCTTAATTGAATCCACAATTGTTCCACCCATCAATGAACCTGCCAGAACAAGGACTCCCACACGTGGAAGTGAAAGTACAGCCTTTACCGATTCTGCCAATTTTTCTTCGCCGACAATAGGCAATGTATCCACACTTATTCTTTCACCACGGATATTATGACGGTCAGCCTCTGTGATAGCACCTAATGCTACCTGTGAAACTTGTGCTCCTCCACCGATTATGATAATTCTTTTTCCCCAAATTTTATCCATTGAAGGGGATTTTTTGACACTTAATACTTCAGGTACCTGTTCTATATCCTTGACTAACAAATCAAAATCATCAACGTCCTCAACTTCAATATATGTTGAAGCATAATCCGATGACTCCCTATAAACTTGAGTGTAAACTATATTCACATTTCTATCAGCAATAAAGCTTGTCAGTTTACTTAAGACACCTGGTTTTTCTATTGCTTTTATATCCATCGCATTGGTCATAATTACATCCTTTTTAGATAACTCATGAATTCTAATTATAGATTTAAAAAATATAATATATAATTTTTTTTCAATAAGCCATTTCAATGAAAATTTAGAAAAATATGAATTTAATAAAATTTTATTGATAAAAAAAATCAGTAGATAAAAAATCATTTAACAACTGTAAAGTAATCTTTATATACTACCACATACATAATAAGTAGTAGTGGTAAAAAGTACCACTAGCATATTATCAAGTGGGTATTGTTATTTACCCTGGAAAATAAAATTAAAAGGAAAATACCCATTTCACCACATAAATGATTGTTAATTTGACAATACCCTTATAATCCCATGATAGATATGCGCTCACACATCTTTTAATCTTTTTTTAAATTATTTTATTTTCATTACAAGAATTAAATTATATAATGCTAAGCTCGTTTTATATATTTCCAATAATACTTATGGTTAAAATCAGCATAATGTTGGTTTAAGGATATTGATAAAAAAGGATAGGGACTTATTTTAAAATTAAATAAATATTTAAATGTAAAAAGTAGTATCTGATTCAAAATATGACTTAAAAATAGAATTAATAAATTTACTGAAAAATAGAGTTGAATAATTGAAATAAGACATTAGGTAAATGAAAAATAGATTTTAATCTGTATCCATTCTTAATTTACCGATTAGTCTACCTAGAAAACCCATTTCTTCTTGTGTTTTAGGTCTTCGGGCGACGTTTGATTTTATTCTTACTTCATAACCACAATTTGGACATAATACTTTATCAGATCCACACCCACAATTACATTCGAGTATTTCTTCTTTTGATTCATCAAATTCATGTCCGCATAATCTGCAAATTGCCATACTTGAACTTCCTGTTATTTAAATGTTTAATGATGATTTGATTTTATTTAACATGCTTGACTTGTTTTTAGGCCTTAGTTCACGTGGTACCGGAATATCGAATCCACAATTTGGACATTTGACATTTTGTCCGCCACATCCTCCAAAGGCACAGTTACATTCACACTTGGATGCTTCCTCTAAATCAAATTTGCATCCACATAACATGCATTGCATTTTTATTTCCTCCGTATATTATTTATTTTTTTGATTTTACTTTTATTTTTTTAGTGTTTATTCCTATAATCATAAATGTCACCTCCCATTAAAAAAAATATAAGGTTAGATTTTAATCTAAAACCTATACGTATGGTGAGTTAGGTCCTAGTATTAGTAATCCACCTTGATATACTATAAATGCAACTATATATCCTATGGTTATACATAATGCAAATGAGAATATAGTCCATTTCCATGAGTTGGTTTCCTGTTTGACTGTACCGAAGTGTGCTGCACATGGTCCGCTTAATAAACAGAACACCATGTATGATAATGCAGATAATGGAGTGAATAATGTTGGTAATACTGTTGCCAGTCCATCTTCACCTACACCGAATATTGTACCGAATGTACTTACTACTGTTTCTTTTGCAAGTAAACCTGTTATGAATGCAACTGCAGCCTGCCAGGTTCCAAATCCTACAGGTGCAAATATCGGTGCGAATACACTACCTATCATACCTAGGATACTATCGGCTGATGATTCACCTACACCTGGTGGTAGGTTACTTAATATCCATACTAATACACATACACCTAAAATGATTGTTCCTGCTTTTTTAAGGAAAAGTGAACCTCTTTCCCACATGTGTAAGATTGAACTTTTAAGTGTTGGAATTCTATATGGTGGTAATTCCATTATAAATGGTGCAGCTTCGTCCTTGAAATGTGTACTTTTAAGTACTTTGGCGACGATTATTGATACAATCATACCCATTATATATAATGCAAATGTTATTACTGCCTGTTGAATTGGATCTTCAAAGAATATTGATGTGAACATTGCATATATAGGAATTCTTGCACTACAAGAAATGAAAGGCAATGCTATTATTGTCGTAATCCTGTCACTTTCATTTGCTAATGTTCTTGTAGCCATAACCCCCGTTACATTACAACCAAATCCTAATATTAATGGGATGAATGATTTACCTGATAATCCCATAAGTTTATACATTAACCTATCTATAACAAATGCTGCTCTAGCTAAATATCCACAATCTTCTATTAAACTTAGTAAGAAGAACAGTATGAATATGATAGGTACGAATGTTAATACGGAACCTACTCCACCAATTACACCGTTGACCAGTAATGATGAGACTACACCATCACCTAATACTTCTAATAAATAGTCACCTAACAATCCAAATAGGTAGTCGATGAAATCCTGATATGGAGCACCGATTTTAAATGTAATGAAGAATACTAGGAACATGATTAATAAGAATAATGGTATTCCTATAAACCTGTTTGTCATTACCTTATCTATTTTGTCAGTAAGGGTTTCCTTATCGCCGGATGGTTTTTTAACACAGGCTTTCATTATTTTGTCTATTTCCGCATATCTTGCATCGATAAAGACATCATCCACCTTATCATCGAATTCGGATTCCAATGTTTTACGGATTTCCGTTAATTTTCTTAAGTTTTCCTTATCCGGTGAGGCTTCAGCCAAGTCCAATACTTCATCATCGGCTTCAAGTAACTTGACTGCCACCCATGAATCAGGTGCTGATCCCATTTTTACATTAGGAAAGAGTGATTTAACTTCTTCTATTTGTTCATTTACCTGAATACCATATGTTAAATCCATTGATTTGTCGGTTGGATTTTTGGTTGTTTCAATGGTTCGTCTGATTAATTCATCGATTCCATCGGCTTCTCTTGCATCGACAACCACTACTGGTATTCCCAATGTTTTTTCTAATTTCTTTATATCTATATTGAACCCTGCATCTTCAGCATAATTTAACATGTTTAGACATAAAACTGTATTAGCGCCAGTTTCCATGATTTGTAATGTTAAATATAGGTTTCTTTGGATGTTTTCAGCATCAATTATGTTGATTACCGCGTCGTTCGGTTCATAAACTATCGCATCTCTTGAAACTATTTCTTCTACTGAATATGGGGTTAAACTATAGTTACCTGGAAGATCTATTACTTCGATTTCATTGCCATCGAATTTGAAACTACCAGATTTACGTTCTACTGTTTTACCAGGCCAGTTACCCACGTGTTGTTTCATACCTGTTAAATGATTGAATAACGTACTTTTTCCAACATTAGGGTTACCGGCGAGTAAAAATTTTAGTTTCGCCATATTATACCTCTTAACTATTGATTTAGGTATACCTAAATCATGTTTTATGAAATTTTATTTTAGCTAGTTAAACATATCATTTGAAAAAAACCAAATGAATTACATTACTATTATCTAGTAAATTGATAAGCAAAATCCAAAACGGGACTAGAAAATGAATAAATATATTCATAATCTAAATCATATACTCATGATATAAATTAAAATATAAAAAGAATGTGATTATTCTAACTCAATAGCTTGAGCTTCTTCTTTTCTTAGAGCTAATGAAAATCCTTGAATACGAATTTCAACCGGATAACCTAATGGTGCTCTTCTTTCTAATTTGACAGCTGTCCCATTAATTAAACCCATTTCTCTAAGGTGTTTCCCAAGAGATCCATGTACTCTATGTTTTTTAACTATACCAGATTCTCCTGGTTTTAAATCATCTACTGTTCTTGCCATATTATATTCCTCCTGAGAATAAATTTATATATGATTTTTGCAAATCAAGAAAATTTTTAACATTTGTTAATTAGGTCATGATAAAATTTTAATTTTTAGTCGTACCTAATTATATATAATTTAAGTCTTTACTAGTATATAAAGTTTAAGTATGACTAAATTTATATGTCAAAAAAAGTAAAGTAAAATGCACTTAAATAAAATAAAATTTAAAAATATATAAAAAATAATTTAAAAAAAATATTATAGTTAATCTAAACAAGATTAACTATCTCATAACTTATTGAGCTAATTGTTTTCTTTCTTCATCTAATTTATGTTTAGCCATTTGGAATTGAACTAAGAAATCCCCATCATCCATAACAGGAATTACTTCTAAACCTAAAGCTTCATGTTCTTCAATCCATTCATCGTTAAGGACAGGAACTTCAAGTTTAATAGGTTCATCTGAATGATTTACAACAATTAAATTTCTGAAGGAAGTTCTTAATTCTACAATATAACCTGCTAAGCTAATAATATGATGAGCTCTTAAAACTATTTTCATTTAATCACCTTTGAATTAAGTTATATGAAAGCAACTAATACTGCTATAACAGATATCATACTTGTAGCTATAACAGTAGGATAGAATTCACGGTTAGTGAATAATGGTGCGAATGCACTTACTACTGCTGCAATAACTGTTATTATTATAGAACATATGATTGGAACAATCATTGATACTCCGAAACATGGAGGGAATCCTAAGAATAATGTTGAGTATACACATCCACCTACAAATATTAAGAAAGCGTGAGCCATAGTATAAATAGCCCTTGACTTAGACATATATTCCATTAAAGGACCTTGAATTACGTCTGAGTGACCTTCTAAAAATGCAAATGGGTTTGAATTTAACACTATAAGGAAACCTATAACAAATACTACAGATGCAATTATACCTGGTAATGTGAATAGGAATGGACCATTGAATTGTTGGTACAATACAATTGTACTTAAATCCATACTACCAGCTAATATTGCAGGTACGAATAAGGATATATAAAATGGTAAACTACCATATGATATAAGTCTTAATGACCTTTGTGCACTTATTTGTTCTAAGAATGATTGTTTTGCATCTCTATGTTTTCCACCTTTAGCATGATCTGGGAAAGGCATGGTTTTTGATAGTAAAGATTGTGAAAATGAACTCATGAATAAGTACATTACTTCTTCTACTTTTAATAAACCTACTAATGCTACTAAGCTAGCAAAAGTACCTAAGTAGACCATTGCTTCTCTGTTGATTATTAAGAATAATGCTGCAACTACTATTAAAGTAATTAATGGTAAAGCATTATATAATTTAGGCATTACTGCTGTTGGTGTTAGAGCTTCTTTAAATATAAATTTAAATGTTGCATATAATCCCGGACTAGCAAATTGTGGACCTAATCTTTGTTGAATTCTTGCTTCAGCGTTCTTTTCAATACCTGGTAACCATAAACAAACTATTCCAGCAATTATAAAAGCTCCAATAACAGCACCTATTGTTGATACTAAATCCATTGTCTAATCTCCTATAATTTAATTATTTGAATAGCTCTGTCTGTACATGTGAAACATGGGTCACATGATACAATAGCTAGCTGAGCATCCTGAATTGGGTGTCCTATACATGATTCCTGCATAGCCCCGATGTTTGACATTGATGGTGTTCTGATAATACTGTGTCTTACTTTTCCATCTTCTAAACCATAGGAATGGTAACAAACTCCACGAGGTACTTCAATATAACTTTTGTATACTGGTGAGTCAACCATTTCCCAGTCTTTGTTTATTACAGGTCCTTCAGGAAGACCTTTGATAACTTGTCTGACAATTTTGGTTGATTCGAATATTTCAACAGCCCTCATGAGGATGTTTGCTCTTACATCTCCACCATCTTGAGTAATTACATCGAATTCAAATGGTTCATATTCGAACATTTTTGTTCTCTGGTCGAATTCATAACCTGTTGCTCTTAATGATGGTCCGGTTACATGTAGGTCTAATGCTTGTTTCTGTGATAATTCACCAGTACCGGTGATACGGCTCATTACCATAGGGTCTGCAACAAACCTTTCTGCAAATGCACCTACTTTTTCGTCAATGTAATCCATTGTATCGAGAATTCTTTGTTTTTCTCTTGAGTTTAAGTCTGCCCTAGGTCTTACTCCACCTAATACAGATATACCATATTGTACTCTGTTTCCACCCATCATGTATAATAGGCTCATAACAGATTCCCTTATGTAAAAGATTCTCATTGTGAAAGTTTCATGACCTAAAACTTCAGAACCGTGACCTAAGTAAAGCATGTGGCTGTGTAATCTTTCAAGTTCTTCTGCTAGAACACGTAAGTATACAGCTCTTTCAGGTATTTCTATACCTAATGCACCTTCACCAGCACGACATGAATTGTATATGTGTCCATTAGAACAGATACCACATACTTTTTCAGTTAAAGCATTTGCCTTTTCAACTGGTAATCCTTCCATGATTCTTTCAATTCCTCTATGGTTTACACCTACAGTAATTTCAGCATCTTTAACTATTTCATCTTCAACGAAGAATCTGACCCTGTAAGGTTCTAAAGCTGCTGGATGTACTGTTCCCATATTTATTTCTGTTTCAAAAACTTGTCTTTCTACTTCGTTACAAGTTGTTGCTCCATCTATTTTAGTAACCATATAAAATACTCCTTATTTTTTATCTACAACATCAAGCAGATTAGCTGTTACTGCACCTACAACACCTGCAACTACATCTTCAGGTCTTACAGCACATCCAGGGATTTTAGCATCTACTGGAATAACATTGTCTACTGGACCTTCAATTTCTTCGGATGGAATTTCTCCATGAATATTTTTGTATACTCCACCGGTTAGAGCACAAGCACCTACTGCAACGACCAATTTAGGATTTGGTATTGATTCATAGATTTTTATTAATGGCTCTTTAGTCCAGTGAGTTACAGGACCAGATACTACTAATATATCCGCTTCTCTAGGATTCCATGTTAGGAATACATTATATTGTTCTATATCGAATTTCGGAGATAGAACAGTGTTAACTATTTCAATATCGCAACCATTACATCCACCTGTATATACAAGCATAAGATGTATAGCTTTTTGACGTGAGTGTGATTTAATTCCCATTCGTATCCCTCTTATTCTTTATCTTCAGCAACTTCAGATGCATCTGCAACTTCTTCAACAGCTTCTGCTTCTTTTTGTGCTTTTTCTTTTAATTCTTTATTTTTCTGGATAATTGAATCATCAGTTAAGTATTGTGCAATCATTCTGATTTGTTGATCTGATACTTCAGCTGGGTCAACTAACATACTAGTTACATCTTTCTGACATTTATTACCAACGTCATTTGGATGAATAGTAGCAGCTACTCCAAACAAACCAAATACTGGACAGAAGTCATGACAATGGTAACAATGTACACAACTAATCTCATCAATTTCTGGTATTGCATTTTTGATAATGCCTTCAGCTATTTCAACTGGTTCTATTGGTTTCATTGTAATTGCCCTAGTCGGACATACATTAGCACAACCACCACAACCAATACATTCGAGTTGAGCAACTTTAGGTGAAGGTTTTACATTACCGTTTAAAGCATCTTCACGTAATTGTAAATCTGTTACACAATCACTACCAAAGATTAACCTTTTAAGGTTTACATATATCCCGTTGATAAAAACTTTTCCTATACTCATATTGTTGCCTCGAAATCTCTTTGTATTTTAATAGCCCTTGCTGGACATGCTGTTTTACATGCTCCACAGTAAATACATCTGTTATTATCGATAACTAAATTACCATCTTCATCCTTAGAAATAGCTTTGAAGACACAAGCGTCTACACATTTTCCACAGCCTACACAAAGATTATTGTTAATCATTGAGTAACCGTTTGCTATTTTCATCTTTAATGGTGAAGTTTTAGGTATAGCATTTACTGGACAGTGAATAGCACATTTTTCACAAAGTACACATTTATCGAAGTTAACTTTTACTTCTCCATCTACGATGGATAAAGCTTCTTTAGGACATACTTCTACACAGATACCACATTTGATACATTGTGGTTTGATTTCTCCATTCCATACTGTGTTTGTAAATTTACGTGCGTCATATTTACATTGTGATACACATCCACCACATGATACACAATATCCTTCAAGTGTAATTTTGGAATCCGGTACGAATTCTAATACGCCTTGAGGACATGAAGTTACACATGGTGCCTGATCAAAGTCTTTTGCACATGCTTCTCCTGCTTCTTCATTACAAAGTGTACAATATGCAGGATCAAATTTAATTGATTTACCAACTACTTTTAATGCTTCAGTTGGGCATGCATCGGTACATACTTTACAGTTGAGACATGCAATCATCTTTGTATCGTTTTCAACATCATATTCAGGATGTTGGATTTCAAGTACTGAATGTTCTGCTACAATTGCATCGTTTGGACATTCGATTAAACATTTGTAACATACTGCACATTTTGCCGTGTCTATTTGGTATGGTCCTCCTTCTTCAATTGGTCCTATAGCGTCCCTAGGACATACATCTATACATGAGTCACACTTGGTACATACACCCGGTTCTATGTATGAGAATTTAATTGAATTTGTTGGACAGAAGTATGCACATCTACCACATTCAATACAGTTTTCGTGGTCTGTTGTAACACTGAACCTGTTGACCTGTTCTTTTTCCATTTGAACTGGCTTGGATGGTGGTGCCATTCTTGCTCCTTCTTGACAAGCTGGTACACATACACCACAGTTTGAACATAATCCCATAATTTTTCCGTCTTTTACACGGATCATGTCAACAGGACATACTTTTTGACACATACCACATAAGTTACATTTTGTTCTGTCTACTACATAACCGCCAAATTTATTTTTAAATATAGCTCTATTTGGACATACGCGTTCACATTTTCCACAGGTAATACAACTTTTTGCTTTACCATCTTCTACTCTTATAGCATCAGTAGGGCAAGCATCTACACAATCACCTGAGCCTTTACATTTACCTGGATTTGATAAAAACATTCTCTATTACCCCACTTAAGCGTTACTTTTAGTTCCTAAAAGTGTTCTACCTATTATTGCACCTATTATTGACATTACAAATCCTGGACCTAATGGAAGTCCTCCGTAGTATGGGAAGGTTCCTAACCACCATGCAACAATAATTGCTCCAATTATAATTGCAATCCAAGAAGATGTATTCAACTTAATTCCATTAGTTGGTGTTTTATGCATGATAGCTCCTACTATAACACCCATAATTAAAGCAAATAATGCTGGTCCAAGATATAATAAACCAAATAAGTTTGGTGCTGTTGCTTCTAAAACCATAAAACTCCCCCTAATCTATTTCCTCATCATCAATGTAGTCTTTTTGGTATTTGGTTACACCGTAGAATAAAATTGCCAGTGTAGTTAAACCAATGAATACTTTTAAACCTATCACAATATTTAAGTAAGGTACAATACCAGCATGTAATGCATCTGGGAAGTTAAATATTGTAGCTAAACTACTTGGTACTAGACCAGAAAGGTTTGTTCCTACATTGTATAAAAATGATCCACCAGTGAATAATCCAACTAAACCTAAGAAGATGTAAGCTAATGCTCCACAACTTTCAACTATGGACATTCTTTCGTGTGAAAGATTGTAAGGATTATCCTTCAAACCATATGCGAGGATACATAATATTGCTCCGGAAGCCATGATAGCTCCACCCTGGAAACCTCCTCCAGGAGTAATGTGACCACCGAGTATTGTCATTGCCCCATAACCTATCATTATAAATGATAATGGATATGCGATTAATTTAAGAAGATCACTCATCGTCGTCGCCTCCAAGGTTTACTTTTCCTCTACCGAATACTAACATTGTAGTTACAACTGCACTTATAAGAATAAATGCTTCACCTAATGTATCGAATCCTCTGAAATCGAATACTATGTTTGTAACTAAGTTTGGTGCTATGTTTACTCCTAATCCTTGATAGATATAGTTTATACCAGGGAAAATCATACCACTGAAATTATATGTTGCATTTAAGAATATAGTTGCAAAAGCTAAAATTGATAGTGCTAATGCTACATCCCTAATTGAAGCTTTCATCTATAAAACCCCCCAATAGAATACAATTGCAATAATTGCTAAAGTTAACACAGCATAAAACATCATGTTATTTAAATCGTCTGAATGTTCTTTGTACAATTTAGGCATTAATGGTGTTCCATACATGAATAATAACATTAATCCAACAACTACAACAACCATTAATGCAGGACTAACTAATCTTATGGTTAATGCTGCAATTAATAATGAAGCCATTAAGACTAATTCAGCAGATAGAATTGATGAAGTTTGTGCACCTGTTACTAATGTTTTCTCAGGATCTGCCCCAAATGTACTCTTTAATGTTTCTACAAGTTTATCGTACATATTCATTTTATCACCCACTCATTATAATGCCAAAGCACCTAAAGCCATGACTGCAAGTTTACTAGTTACTAAGCTTGGGAATAAACCTATGATTAAACAGATGATTAAGAATACAACCATTACAACCATTGTTGTTTTTGGAAGTTTTGCATTAGATATTTCTAATTCATCTGGTTTAGGTCTTAGGAATACTGCATATGCAATCTTGAGGAATGCTAAGAAAGTTACAATACTTAATATAATCATGATTATTGCAAGTTCTGGGATTCCTGCTTGTAAAGCAGCTTGACATAACATGTATTTACTTTGGAATACGTTGAATGGAGGTACACCTGCCATTGTGAATCCAGCAAGTACTATTAATAATGCTGCTGTAGGCATATATTCTAATAATCCACCAAGTTTACTAATTTTGCTTGTTCTGGTTTTGTATAATACTAATCCAAATCCTATAAATAGGAATGAAGTTACTACTAATTCGTTAACTGCTTGGAATAAACCAGCTGTTATACTGTATGGAGTACCTAATCCAAGACCTACTCCGATATAACCTAATTCACCAACTGCTAAGTAAGCGATGATACGTTTGTAATCATCCTGTACCATAGCCATACAGATACCTAATATCATAGCTATTACACTTACTGCTAACATAGCCATTTGAGCTGTTGGTAAGTATCCGAATATTCTTATGATTACTAAACCTATTGAGATACAACCGATTACTGAGAATGATTGTAAGATCATAGATCCGCTTGGTAATCCTTTACTATATATTTCTGATTTTATAGCGTTGAAAGGTGGTAATCCTGTTGCGTATAACCATCCGTAGATTAACATACCTGCAGCGAATAATAATACTGGATTATATGGGTTTACTGCACCAGCATGTATCATGATTACTATATCAGAAATGTTTACGTTACCAGTTAAACCGAGGAGTATTGCAATTCCTGCAAGCATGAATGATCCACCGATTTCTCCGAGTAACATATATTTTAAACCAGTTTCGTAATTGCCTCTTACTCTTGATACAAGTATTAGACCTACCTGTACTAAAGCTGCAATTTCGAAGAATACATACAAGTTGAATATATCATCTGTTAATATAAATGCCATTAATGCTGCTGATAGCATGAATAACATGAATAAGTATACACCAGATGTCTTTTTGGTTTCAGCAATTGATATGAATACTGCACACATTGCTACTAAACCTAATATGAATAATATTACTTGTTGTCCTGGACCAAATGCATATGTAATTGCAGGGTGGAAAATTTCCAGTACTGATCCAGAAATGATTGCCTGTGAAGCCTGAGGTAATAATGAAGTTAGATTACCTGTTAATAATGGTTTGTATGCTCCAAAGAAGTGGTTACCATATGTTGCTACTAAAGGTACGATAGGTAAACAGATAGCTGCTATCCATGCGATTACTTTAGTGATTTTTTCGGAACCGTGTATTAAGTTCACTAATATTGCACATATCATAGGTATGATAACCATCAATGGGATAAATATTGTTCCATCCATTAGAATATACCCCCTTGGAATAAAGTAATAGCATTATTCATTGTTATCCTCTCCAAGTTTTTTATCATTTAATAGAACGGATGCATCGAGTGTTCCGTGTCTTTTATATAAAACTACTGAAAGTGCTAACATTACAGCAAGAGTACTTGCACCGATTACAATACTGGTAAGTACTAATGCAAATGGTAAAGGATATGATGCGTGACCTAAGAAGTTTGTTACATCCATATTTGGTAATAAAATGTATGTAATACCATTAGCTCTGTAACCTAATGAAATTAATAAAAGGTTTACACCATCACCAATAAATGCTGCTCCAATAATTTTCTTTACAACATTATCTAAGTAGACTAATGCTACTAAACCTATAATCATTAAAAGTGCTGCGGTAATTAATGATCCACATTGAACTGCTTCTATTGCCATTATGCATCACCTTGCCCATCATCTTCTATTACAGGTTCTTCTCTTGTTTTTAATATTGTTAGAGCCACTAATGTTGGGACAATAGCTGCTCCTACTACAGCTTGTGTTAATGCTACATCTGGAGCTAATAAGACTTGATAAATAGCTGCTAACATGAAACCGGTTACACTGGTCAATATTGCCATTCTTAATAAGTCTTTTTGCATTAAACAAACAATAGCTCCTAAAATTGCAAATATATATAACACAAATGGAACAAAATTTTGAACCAAAATTTCTACGCCTGTCATATTAATGCTCTCCTTGTTCTCCGTGGAAATGTCCACTAGCAATAGCATGTGTTGCAAATGGTGCTAATATAAAGTATACTACTCCTAATGCTGCTTGACCTAATAAGATTAAGACTAGTACACTGACCATGTCCACAATACCTAATATTTCTAATCTACCAAATACCGTATATTGTAATTCATCATCAGTATTTGCTAACAATCCTTTTGCAGTAATCAATACGAAAATACCACAAATAATAAAGATTATTCCTAATATTATAGATATAGGATCACCCATTGTAAATGTAGTTAATGCTGTTGAATTCATTATAAATCCCCTCCAGCTAATACATAAGCTGCAGCAATTGTACCTACAGGACCTAATATTATTAATGCAAATGCTATGTCTCTACAGAAATCGACACCAGCCAATGTAGTAACCATTGTTAAAACAACAGCTGCTGCGATTGAAAAACCAGCTACCCCAGCTAATGCTGAACCACCGGTTCTTCTTGTTGCTATTTTTACACTAGCAAACATGTAAACAATAAAACATAACATGAGGAACAATTCAGATATCGTTAAAAAATCCATCTCATCACCCTATGTTTATTCTAACATTTTCTTTATTATTGGCTCAAGAGGTATGATATCTTTTGTTGAACGAGGTGTGATAGCTGATACTAATAAGCTTCCAGCATCTTGATCCATTTCTATAGTAATAGTACCAGGTGTTAATGTGATAGTATTAGATAGAATTGCAAGAGATACCGGCCTTTTAAGATCAGGCTTAATCTCAACAACAACAGGATCTACATCTCCCTTGAGACAGCACATACTTGTATCAAGTACTGCTTTAATTATTTCGACTACTAATACTACGAAAAATTCAATTCCGTAGATTATTCTAGTTAAAAACATAAATTAAACTCCGTTTTTATTTAGAACTTCTCCAATATATGAAGATTCTCGGTTATTAAAAATAACCAAGCAAACCCCTTGTTCAAAGGTTTTTTTAGATAATTCATAATTGTTTCAATATATGAACCATCCATATTTGTTAATCAATATTTTTTGTAATTAGCTATAAAAACTCCATACTCAAAAAGAAAAACTTCCAAAATTCAAGTATATAGTATATTTATGTATATATAAAACAAAGATATTAAATGTTTTTAAAAAGGTTTAGGTAAACGTAAAAAAATAGGGATTACATGGGTAAAATCCCATAAGAAAAGAAAAAGTAAAGAGCAAAGAAAATCCATATCACGAAGAATATTAATGCCCATCTTCTATGACACTCCACATGTGAAAAAGGCTCAAATATGCATAACCCTGCAGGTGTAGCCAAGTCAAGAATGATATGACTCATGGAACCTACAAATAACATCATCCATGCTAAAGACCAGTTGATTGTGGTATAATCCATCGGTACCATATACAAATACAATCCCAAAACAATAAAGTATATGAGATAATATCTACGGCTGATTACAAAAAAACCTGCAATAGCCATGGTGACAAACAATACCAACAAGTGAGGTATCCTAATGGCAGATATTAGAAATGCCCTATTGAAAAATGAGATAAATCCCATTATCATAAACAGAAACAATAAGGACAATAATATTACCCCAACGAGGGTATGGGTAAAACCCCTGTGCTTTGAGATATAGAAAATGATAGAAAGAACTATCAACAACAATGCCGATATACTGCTGGAATTAAAGAAAAACAATATAATCGACAATATCAATCCAGTTATCATCATGGAGTTTACCTTATGGGTATTGTTCTCGTGATCCAAATCACATATGGATGCTCCTATCAATGCAAAGAATAAATAGAAAATACTAGGCGCAAAAGGAAGAGCCATCAGTATACCTGCAATTGCATGAGTTCTATAATTAGACATGACGATTCACCTACTAAATATTATTCTCCTAATTTAACATTATCTTTTTATAATATCAAAATAATCTAAAAAAGACATTACCTGATTATATGAAGTTAAGACGGACTTGTCGGATATTTTTCCGTTAACTTCCAATGCTTCACAAGTAACTGATGGTATTCCCCTAAGATTTGCCTCATCCTCAATTGCACCATTCAACACTGAACCCGCCCTGGATATCGGCAGGAGTTTTGAGTTTGTCCTGTCAGCTATATGCTTTGCCAGAAAATAGCTTTCCTTCTGTGGTCTGAATGAACAGAAAACACTATTTTCTCCTGGCTGTAATGATGGATCTGTGGAATGGCAATCGCACAGTGCCTTTATGCCGACATTCACCGCATAATCAACGACGGCCTTAGTCGGTCCGTCGACGAATGCATTTCTATTCATGTCCAATCCATTGTAATTGCGAGTATTTTTAGAAGTGGATACTGGAATTAAAAATGGAATGATGTGCAATGTATGATTCAATGAATACTTATCGGAATATAATTCATACAAAAGCCTGGTTAATGCAGCCTGTGAAGCCAGTTCATTACCATGAACCCCTGCAAGCAACAGATAATCATCACCCCTGTTTTCAGTAGTGAATACAACAGAACCTTCCACAGTTAATTCAATGAGACTTTTGAAGTCATTTGCCCTGAAAAAACCTTTATTGACAAGATACCTGTTTAAAGTATCATTGCCTAATACCCTGGAAGCGGTAGCAGAATCAATTACAGTAATCTTAAACTCCATATTGATGACCCGTTGATTTGATTTTTCAATTCCGTCCAAATATTGAACTGCTGATTGATATATTAATTATATCGGTAAAAGTATTTAAAGTAAATGCGAGCGTGTGATAAGTACTCGCAAGAAAAATAATCATGAAAATATAATATAAAATGGAGAGATTTGACCCAACGAGACTTTAAAAAATTGGGGGGGGGGGTTGTATTAATTTAGGAGGGTATACTTTGCAAAAAAGTATTGCTACTTTTTCCTATCTTAATAGGCATACCCGATGAATCCTTTAATTCTTTTTTCTTAAAACATGTGTCATATTCATTATTTATCCTAAAATGAATACCTCAACCTCTACAGGTTGAGGATGGAAAGAAACTTCAGCAAAAAAGTACCTATTCACTTATCTAACATACTAAAAAATTCTCAAAATAAATCAACAGCTTCCTCCTCATATAGATTAGTATATATTGACTTTTGACCGACCCTTTTGAAATATTAATAATAAGTGGCTATTGAAAATGTGGTTGAAATGATATGACTATTATTCTGAATTATTTGATGAATCTATTGATTTCACATCATTAATATAACAAGGTTATATCGGTTTTGTATTAAACTGGGAATTGGTTAATTTTTCGTAAAAAAAGTTAATATAGGTTGGTTAGTCATTTTAGATTATGTTTTTTTAGTATTGTGTGTTTTTGTTGATGTTTGCATTTTGTTTTAGTACTATTCTGTGACCGTTTTGCATTATATGAGTTATAGCAAGATCAAATCATAGCCGATAAAATATATGATCATAAAAATTCCGGAAATGTTGAAGCGTTCCTAAGAAATACATTAAAACATAACTGTCAAATGCATAACTACCAATTTAGATAAATACAGACAATAGTAGCTAAATTAGTATTTAACCACCAATACTGTATGTTTCATGCTAAAAAACAATACATATATTGGAAGAAAAATAAAACGAATGAAAAAAATACAAGAAATCAAAGGAAAATCAATTGTAAAATATTTCTTCAATGAGGTTTAGAAAACTTATCAAAAGCATAAGAACGATACAACCATTATAGAACCGAAATACAGAAATACACTAATTTAAAATATAAATTATATGAAATATTAGACAATAATGATTATAATAAATCATTTGAACTACTAACTACATTAATGTCAGAATTAAACGATTATACTGGACAAATCAAAACATTCATCAAAAATAGATTACAAGACCAATTCAGAAACTTCAAATATACACAACAGACTCAAATATAGCCTCTACAAGCAATAGAATCGAAAAAAAATTTTTCTCCAAAACAATGTCTAAGAAATATAAAAGAAAATATAAAACAAATGAAGGAAGACTGGTAAGAATACACTTAAACAAAGTAATATATGAACGAAACAAGAAACAAAAAAAGTATTATTGAAAAACCCCATCCCCCACAATTTTTTAAAGAGTCATTTTTTTAATAAAAAGGTAATCTTTATTAATAAGTTAAGAAAGAAGTTTTAATGTTGCTAATCATTTTTGATATAACGAATTTTTAAGTTGAGTTATAGGATTAACGACAAAATAACCTGATTAATTATTAATTAATCGATAAAAAAATAATCAGAGGCTAATATTTATTAACTATAAGAAGATAATCTTGTTTTTATTTGTTATTCTCTCTTGCATTAGTGTAGCATGTGCTATGGATGTCAACGAATCAAATGATGATGACATGAGCATTACTGCAACTGCAAATTACAATAATAACATTAAACAGGATATGAATAATGAGGAAGTTATTCCCGATAATAATTTTGAGGATGGATTTGAAAATTCTGAAATAATAGAACTAAACGATACTACAATTGATGAGGATGAAGATGAGGAGGAATTTGTCGAAGATGACAAATCCACAGATTCCACTAGCCGTAACCACAACAATGAAAGGGGAAGTGGAGATACCGGTGCTATTGTAAGTAACACCACCACGGCTTTAAGTGTAAAGGTAGTTCTAAGCAAACTCACATCCACCACATATAATACTACTTTTAGTGGTGTAAACAACTGTACGGTTTATTATACTTTAAATGGTGCTAATCCAACGACCAGCAGCACAAAATACACCAAATCATTTGTTTATGATACGAGTAAGACTTTAAAGTACTTTACAGTTAAAGCCAACGGCGAATGTGGTGCAGTATTATCCATGAAGCTTAGTGAAGGCTCAACGCCATACATAGTATACAAGACGCCGATAACTAATCAGGCACAAGAGGTATACATTTCATATACTTTACCCACAACAAGCATATATTATACAATCAACGGTAGCATACCTACCACCAAGAGTACCAAATATAATGCACCTATAAAGATAAATAACTATACTGACCTACGATTCATATCAGTATACGGATCAATAACCAGCAACGTTTACAGCTATCGTATGAACGCGGTTAAACCAGTGGTAACAATCAAAAACATTACAGACGTACGTGACAACTACCAAAACATAACGATAAAGATAAACAAAGCAGGCACAATATATTATACAAGAAACGGATCAACACCCAACACCAGATGCAACACATGGACAAACAACACAAAAGTAATGATATCAATAAAGACACAAGTAAGAGCAATATTAATAGATAACGAAGGATTCACATCCAAAGTAACATTTTACCAACCAGAAAAGGTTATAACACCACCAATAACAGCAATAAGACCACTGACAACGCTAATAAACAACAAACAAAGAATACAATTCAGTACAAACAAACTAAACTGCACAGTATACTACACAACCGACGGTACAGATCCAACAAACAGTCAAACCGTAAAAACAGCAAAAAACAATGATAAAATATACATAAACAAAAACACACGACTAATATATTACACACAGGACGATATACAACTTTACAAATCAACATTCTTCAATTACACGCCTGTACAGCACCCGGATGAACGACCAACAATCACCATCATAAACGCAAGTAACATCTGGAGCAACGGACAGCAAAAAATAATCATACAATCCAACCAACCAGGAAAATTCAACATAACAAAATACAACCAGACACAAACACCAACAGAAACACTAAACAACTACGGAAGCTACACAACCGATACCAATACTAAAATAGAAATATACACACAGTATAACACTAAATACTCTAAAACAATCGAGTATCATCCAATTAATGGGTCTGAAACTGTTATGAATTATACATATGATATTGTGTTAAATAAACATAATAGATACATTGGTATAAACAATTTTGATTATAATCTAATTGATACTAGTTCAATAATTATATCTAAATACATATACTATAACCCTACAAATGGCGATGTTAGTCTAATTTCAAATATGTATAACTTATATGGTGTATTTATATACAATAATAATCATGAGACACATTTAACAATAAAAGGAAAAATATACGGAACATTAAACCAAGTAAATATAGCATATAATACATTTGATGGTGTAGAAGTAGTGAAAGTATTCAATAATGAGATTATTCAAGAAATAATATACATTTATTATGATAAAAATGTGAACCATGTCTGCGAAAATATAACAACCATATTTAACAGTAATTTTAATTCAAAATCCATAATTAAAAAAGAATTAATATCTCATGATAGTACTTCAAACAGTAATGGATTTGAAGTAATTCAAAGTTATTTATTAACTAATCAACTTATTAACATGAATATATTTAACGAATGGTTAATTAAAAATAATACTTATAGTGTTGGTTTAAATAAAGCTTGTTATGGAACATTTTTAACAGCATTAACTACATTACATTATAATGATATGATTACAGCATACTACGCATATTATTTTAATATTACTTATTCAAGACAAGAAGATATTCAGATTCTAGTTGGAGTAAACATTAATGAATTAACTACTGTAACAACAAACGATCCAACTACTGGAAATACAATATACACGGGTACAACTAAAAATAAATTTTATTTCAGATTATTAACCACATTGATGTTTTCTGAATGTGAACGAATAGCAGTACAAATATCTAACCAATAAGTTACTTCATCAATACTGGAATTTTTAAATGATGCAAAACAGTTAAAAACTATGACATTCACTTTCTACAATGATACTAATATAATGAATATTACTACAACCAATAGCAAATATTATATTGAATTGGACATGACAACAGGAATAGCTAAAGCATATTTAAATTCAGAATTGCAATATAATAATATTCATTTGAATGAATTTCTTAAAGGAGCCGAAGGAACTGAAGGTGAAGGTGGTTGTTATCATGATGAAAAAACAGATAATATTGTGCATTCTACTGGAAAAGTTTATGAAGTAACTGTTAAGAAGAATAAAACTGTGTCAGAAGATGAGATATGGGATAAGATATTTTCGGAGGTCGGCAGTTTTGTAGAAGATAGTGCAGGAAGTATGGCAGTTACCGCAGGAGTAATGTTAATATTTGCTTCTGGAGGTACGGCTATTCCAGTTATTGGGGCAGCATTATTTGTTACTGGTGCAACAGCATGTTTCCATGCTGCCGGTGCAAATTCACTAGATGATTTGACAAATCCACAGATCTTCTGTGAAGGTGCATTATCCGTAACATTAGCAGCTGTTGGTGGAGGAGAACTAACTGCTGCTAAAAATATAATGAAAATATCAAAAGCAACTACAAATTCACAATTGTTTAAAACAACAGTAACAGCAACAATTGACCAGTCAGGTTATAATTCAGCATACGGTATTGCAGATAATTATTGTAAAAGTAAAGTTCAATCATTGGAGATTGAACATATGCATAATCTTTTAACAAATAAAACAGGTGAATAAATATGAGAGTTTTAAAAATAGAAATTATTTTTACGCTATGTTTGACGATATTTTGCCTAATTTTAGGTATTTATCATTATTTTAAAACAGGAAGTTATGAAAATTTACCTATAATGGTAATAGGTATTGTTGCATGTTTTTTAATGTACATAACCAATGAGTAGTGATTTCTATGAACACAAAGTATGATAAATTTCTAATTGAAATTCTTTCACTAATCGCTCTTGTAATTATGATTGTTTTTCAATTGGATATATTCTATGACTGTATGATAATCATTTCATTGTCGTTGTTAACCATAGTTGTAAATAAACGGAATAAAAAATAAAATCCAGTTTAGTTTGATTGCATAAATCCTATGAAACACTAGATAATGATAATTATAGTGAGTAATCATGATGACAATCATCAAAAAACAGATAACAAAAACAACTTCATAAGCTTTAAATTATACACCAAAAACTCAAACATGTCACACTAGAAGAATAGAATCGAAAATTTTTTTCTCCAAAACAATGTCTAAGAAATATAAAAGAAAATATAAAACAAAGGAAGGAAGACTGGCAAGAATACCTTAAAAAAAGAAAGATACAAAATAAACAAAGAATGTATTACTCAAAAACCCCATCCCCCCTAATTTTTTAAAGAGTCGACCCGATAGTTAAAGGTATAATTTAATAGAAATCAAGAACATATATTAATATATACTAAATTTATAATAAAAAAGTCAATTCAATTTAATATATAAAAATAATCAAAACCAAAAAAATAAAGGTGAAATAATGGATAAAGTAGTACTAGCTTTTAGTGGAGGATTAGACACCTCCGTATGTGTAAAATTATTAGAAGAAAAATATGACATGGAAGTAATCACAGCATGTGTAGATGTAGGTCAGCCAGAAGATGAAATAGAAAGACCACAAAAAGCTGCAGAAAAAATCGGTTCAGCAAAACACTACACAATAGATGCAAAAGAGGAATTTGCAAAAGATTATGCATTCAGATGTATAAAAACAAACGCATTATATGAAGGATACCCATTAAGTACAGCATTTGCAAGACCACTTATTGCAAAAAAAATTGTTGAAATAGCTAAAAAAGAAAATGCTACAACAATAGCACACGGCTGTACCGGAAAAGGTAATGACCAATTCAGATTTGAAGCTACTATAAGATCAGAGTCAGACATAGACATCGTAGCACCTGTAAGAGACTATAACCTTACAAGAACAGAAGAACAGGAATATGCAAAGGAACATGGAATACCATTACCATCAGAAAAAATATACAGTATAGATGAAAACCTATGGGGCAGATCAATAGAAGGCGGCCTACTAGAAGACCCTGCAACAGCCGCTCCTGAAGATATCTACGCTTGGACCAAATCAACAATCGATGCACCTGATGAACCTCAAATAGTTAAGATAACATTCAAAAACGGTGAACCAGTAGCTATTGATGATGAAGAACTTGACCCTGTAAGTCTTATCAGAAAAGCAAATGCCATAGCCGGTGAACATGGAATCGGTAGAATCGACATGATAGAAGACAGAATCATAGGATTAAAATCAAGAGAAAACTATGAAACCCCTGGAGCTATTCTACTTATAACAGCACACTCAGCTTTAGAAAAACTTATATTCAGTAGAAAGGAAATAAAATTCGCTGAAAACCTAAGTCAAACCTACGCCGAACTAGTATACAACGGATTATGGAATGAACCATTAAGAGAAGACCTGGATGTTGTAAATGACCACATGCAAAGAAGAGTAAACGGCTGCGTTGAAGTAAGATTACACAAAGGATCAATGAAAGTAATTACCAAAAAATCAGCATGTGCAATATACAATGAAGACACAGTATCCTTTGAAGACAAGGAATTAATCGACCAGAGAGAAATGATTGGTATGGTAAAATACCATGACATACAAGGGGCAGAATACTCAAAAGTATGTAAAAAAGAATAATACCCCAACTCCCACTCTTTTTATTTTTTTAGAAAATTTCCCGGAATTACTATAATGAAGAATTATTCCTTGGCTCGATTAATATTTTACTATTTATTCTATTTTTTAGCTTAGATTTATTAGTTTTTTTTAGATTTTGTTATCCATTTAAAGCATTCAATAAATGTATTTAAGGTCTAAATAGAATGTAATTATACCAAATATCATTATACGTTATTTAATAGCATTTTTATAATGTAAATGAGTACTTACAGTCTAAAAACGTTATACATGACCTTCACTATATCAATAATTAAGTGTGTAGTGCACAAAAACAAAACTAAAAAAGTGAAGTGATAAAAATGAATAAAAAAATTATAATCCCAATATGTTTATTATTCATCACGATGATTGGAATTGGATGTGTATCAGCAACTGACAATAACTCATCCTACATTGATGATACACCAAGTCACCTGCCAGACGAACAACAAATAAATGCCCATGCCGATGTTAACTATCCAACACCAGAAGCTAATGATAAAAGAACAGACATTAATGATAAAGTACTACCGGAACCTAAAACAAATATAACGCCTATCCAAATCAATAACAACACCAATAATACTACATCTAACAACACATTACATATTAAAGGACCAAAAGTAAGCAACGACACACCCCAACCAAAAGTAAATCTATCCAAATCAGAAATTAAACGTACACAAGCAAAAATGGAATTAGTGACAAAATGCTTAAAAAATTACCGAAAAAATCACAACATAGGTGAACTGGTCAAACTAATATTTAATGATAAATATCAAATAAGCATCAAAGATGTTCAAGATATAATTTATACTGTACAAAACCTAGAATTACATAAAAAATCACCAACAAACAAATATCAAGGGAACAAAGTGATACTGAAGTATCAGAATAGATATTATCATTAAGAAGACAAGGACTCCTACCATTCATGCCTGGATGTCCTTTAGAGACAGGAGGGGGGCTATGTATTAAGGAAACTTATCACATCATGAATCTCTAAAAAATGTCTAGGATTTGAGAAAAAAATGTATTAATTTACTATTTTTTTCTTAAAAATCTTTGATTAAGTCTCAAATACATAATTCCAACATATAAAATTAAATAATAAAAAAAGTAGATAAAATATTTGTAGGATTGCCATCCCGAACAAAAAAAAGGGTAAAGTAAAGTAATTACTCTAAAAGACTGTTTAATCTGTTGATAAGAATTCCCTCATCATATGATCATTTAATTCATTATCAACATCTTTTAATAGTTGATGTATCTCCAAGTGTTGTGGACAGTATTTTTCACAAGCCTTACATTCGATACAATCACCTGCAGCACCGTGTTCATCGCTTTGAGCCAGCACAAGATAAGATACTGGTGCATTTAATGGATCTCCACCCTGTGTTTTATTGATATGATTTGTGTTGTATATTGAGAAGTACTTGGATATTGGAATATTTTCAGGACAATGTTCTATACAGTAGTTACACTCGGTACACTTGATCGGTGTTAAATCATTTACTATACCGGTTACCTTCTTAATCACTTCGTGTTCATCTTCAGTTAAGGGTTGTATGTCCTTGAAGATATTGATGCTGCTTTTCATCTGTTCAATGCTACTTACACCATTTAATATCATAAACACATTTTCCAAGTCATTGCAGAATCTTAATGCCCATGATACGTTTTCGGCATTTTCATCATATTCTTTGAATATTTCTTCAGCCTTTTCTGGTAGATTGGCTAATGCTCCACCCTTGACTGGTTCCATTACAATAACAGGCTTGTTATATTCGCATGCTATTTCATAACATTTTTTTGACTCGACTGATGAACTTTCCCAGTCAAGATAGTTTATCTGCAGTTGAACGAAGTCACAGTCAGGAAATGCCTCCAATGCCTCAACTAGTGCATCCGGTTTGTCATGAAATGAAAAACCCATGTGTTTGATTTTTCCTTCACGTTTCTTTTGTCTTACAAATTCAAATGAATCATAATCATATACGGCGTGATGGGTCATCTCATTTACGTTGTGTATCAGATAATAGTCAAAGTAGTCAACTCCACAGTTTTCAAGCTGCTGATTGAAGAACATTTCCATATCTTCAGGTTTATTGACTGAAAATATAGGTAGTTTTGTTGCTACATAGAAATCCTCTCTCGGATATCTTTCAACGACAGCTTGTCTAAGTACATCCTCACTTACACCATTATGGTATGGATATGCTGTGTCGAAGTATTTACCGCCATTAGCAATAAATTCATCCACCATTTCCTTTACCTGTTCTACATCCACCTTTGTCGGATCATTTTCATCCAATTGAGGAAGACGCATCATTCCAAAAGCAAATTTATCCATAATTAATCACCTATTATTAAATTAAAAAATATTATCTCTATGGGTTTACTCCATCCCACAGATAATCAAATGATACCTCTTTTATATGAGCTATGTCTTTATCAGGGTTTTTTTCTATGAATTCAAGGGTTGCTATTAGACAGCCAAACATTATATAACTAAACAAATCATAGTATATCTTTACTTCATTTCTTTTTCGGAATTTATTATAAACGTGTTCGAAGAATATTGATTCATCATTGATTTGTTTAATTGTATCCTCAGTTATTACTGGAGAATTTCTGAATATCAACAGGAATCTGAATGTATCTTGATTTTCCATTGCATAATCAATACATCTGGACCATAACTCAATCATACCCCGTTTGAAATCCTTTTTTTCATTTAGATTTTTTGCATATTCACAATAATCACGGTTTGCATATAAGTAGAGTTTATTGACCAGTTCCTGTTTGGTAGGATAATAATTGAATAATGTTCCAACACTTACCTGTGCATCCTTTGCTATTTCGGCGGTAGTTGTAGAACCATAACCTTTTTTACCAAATAGTTTTAGTCCAGATTCTATTATACGCTGTTTTTTTTCATTCATGAAATTACTCCTTAAAAGATTAGCATCATGATAATCATATATATGACTATATAGTCAATTAATTATATATGTTTATCGATGAAGAAAAGGACAAATGAAAACGTGGAGAGTCAAGAAAGAATTGAGACTTGGCCAAAAGTATTTTAAAACAAAAAAAAGTATTACTCATATAAGTCAAGAAGAAAAAAAA
>ODAI012975611.1_pt1 | contig 25834 bp, 23 predicted proteins | sample 1539321 | NCBI WGS metagenome assembly ODAI01 (sample SAMN02144231, study PRJEB22623) | gut metagenome | biome: sheep rumen | host: Ovis aries | place: New Zealand
AAAATTAGCAAAAAAATAAAATTATTTTACTCAATTTATTATTCTATTCTATCATACCATCTCCGCACTTTTTATCACATTCATCAGAAGACATGAGGTGGTGACTGTACCGATACCCCCCGGAACAGGGGTTGCATATGCTGCATGACATCCTGCCGCCTCATAGTCCACATCTCCGCAGAGCTTGCCGTCCACTACATTGATGCCCACATCTATGATCACCTGTCCCTCACTCATATGTTCATCGGTTATCATCTTAGGTACTCCGGCACAGGCACATATAATATCCGCATCCTTACATACCGCTGCCAGATCCTTAGTCCTTGTATGACATACGGTGACTGTGGCGTTGGCTTTAAGCAACATCATGGCAAGGGGCTTACCCACTACCATACTTCGGCCTACGACCACGGCTTTTTTACCGGTAAGATCATAGTCATAATGCTTAAGGAGCTCCATGACGGCTCTGGGCGTACAGGGTTCATGTCCCTCCTTATCCTGCATGAAGGTATGAGCGATATTATATTCCGTCATACAGTCCACATCCTTACGGGGCGATACGAGCTTAGTCACCGCCTTCTCATTAAGATGCTTGGGAAGCGGTCTGAATAAGAGTATTCCGTGGATATCTGCATCCGCATCACACTCCCTTACCGTTTCTTCAAGCTCCTCCTGACTTACATCCGCAGGTAAGACCTTGGATACTACCCTTGCTCCTACCGAATCGAACCTCTTATTAAGTCCTCTCTCATAGGACAGGTCATCCTCTCTCTCTCCCACTCTGACTACCGCCAGCGTAGGTGTGATACCCTTAGCATTAAGAGTCTCCATCCTTGTCCTGAAATCCTCTGCTAACGCCTGTACAACAGGCATTCCTCTCCATTCCTCCATATACTGCTCCGTTCCGTGAATCCTCACTTAAGCCATGCCCTATCAGTCAGGCATAGCTGATGCATAATACCTCTACCTCATACCGTCCCTGATATTATCATAGACTTTATCAAGCCTTGCACATCCGTCACTCACCATATGATCCGCCTCGGCATTCATCTTATCAGCCGCTTCCCTGTCTCTTAAGGACTTGGTATTGATATACACATTCATCACCACACCCTTAAGTGCCGCGGCTACAGATGCCGCCGCCACAGCCACATCACTTATGGCCAGCCGTGAGCCCATTACTGACAGATCCTCAATTACAGGCACCAGTTCATAAATATCACGTGTTATCTCAAGTGGTGCCAGTGCCGCATCATACGTGGCTTTCTCCATTATATCCTCATATCCCGGTGTGGACTTATCGAGCGAGTATGCCGCCGCCAGAGGCTTGAATGCCTCCGCGTCCTTATCTATATCCTTAAGAAGTATCTCATTGAGTTCCTTAAGTTTTAGGATATACTCATCTATCTTATCCTGATATTCGGCGTACTTCTTCTTACCTGTCGTAAGATTAGCCACCATACTGCACAGGCAGCAGCCTATGCTTCCTATAAGAGCCGATGCTCCGCCGCCTCCCGGAGTGGGAGCGCTTGAAGCAAGCTTATCAAGAAAATCTCTCATTTAACTGTCTCCTTACTTATATGATCCCGAGCCCGTTCGCAAAAAACCTTCAGCTTCCTACACTTCTATGAGATAAGCATCTCACGACACATAATCAAATATACTCATCTGATTGCTCTCAGGCAGATCTCCCAAGAGTCCCAGTTCACTCATGGTATTAACTATAGTCTGGTTAGCCTTGGTGCGCTCCCTGAATTCCTGCTTGGACAAGAAGGGACCGTCCTTCATAGCCGCTTCCATGAGATCGGCCGCATTTTCACCGAGTCCCTCTATACTGGTGAAGGACGGCATGATCTTGCCGTCTATCACCTGAAAAGCTCTTGCCTTGGCAGTAAATATATCTATTGGCAGGAATTCGAAGCCTCTCGCATACATCTCCTGCACTATCCTCATATCCCTGTAGGAATCCTCATCCTTATTGGTAGCGGACTTGTCGTCTATCTTGTTCTTGATCTCCTTCATGCGCATCTCAAGGTGCTCTCTGCCCTGACACATGCTCTCATAGGAGAATGCCTTGGCTCTGATACTGAAGAAAGCCGCATAGTACTGAAGCGGATAGTATATCTTACAGTAAGCCACTCTCCAAGCCATCATAACATAGGCTGCAGCGTGAGCCTTGGGGAACATGTACTTGATGCGTTCACAGCTCCATATGTACCAGTCCGGCACATCATTGGCCTGCATATCCGCCTTCCACTTATCCCAGTCTCCGGTCTTGCCGCTTGCCACGCTCTTGGCGACCTTACCCTTACGCACGGCTTCCATTATCTTGAATGCCTCCGAAGAATCCACGCCCTTCTCTATAAGGTATGTCATGATATCGTCTCTCGTACAGATGGCAGTGGATATTGTCGCCGTACCTTCCTTGATAAGTATCTCGGCATTATTCTGCCATACATCCGTACCGTGGGCAAGACCCGCGATACGTACAAGGTCAGAGAAGGATGTGGGCTTGGTATCAAGAAGCATCCCGATGGCGAAGTCTGTACCGAATTCAGGGATACCCAGGCAGCCAAGCTTGGTGCCCCCTATATCATCGGGAGTGATACCCAGTGCCTCCGTTCCTTTAAAAAGGCTCATGACCTTGGGATCGTCAAGCGGTATCGTAAGAGGATCTCGTCCCGTCAGATCCTGCAGCTTACGTATCATTGTAGGATCTTCGTGTCCGAGTATATCAAGCTTAAGCAGGTTGTGATCTATGGCATGATAATCAAAGTGTGTGGTAATGGTGCTCTCATCCTTGGGCGGATGCTGTATGGGCACGAAAGAATGGATCTCCTCACCCACAGGCAGCACTATGATACCGCCGGGATGCTGCCCCGTGCTTCTCCTTACGCCTACACAGCCCTTAAGTATCCTGTCTATCTCACAGTCTCTCTTGCTTACGCCTCTCTCCTCGTAGTATTTCTTAACATATCCGAAGGCTGTCTTGTCAGCCATGGTAGCGATGGTACCGGCCCTGAATGCCTGCTCCGCTCCGAATATGACCTCCACATACTTATGTGCCTTGGCCTGATACTCGGAAGAGAAGTTAAGGTCTATATCGGGCTCCTTATCGCCCTTGAAGCCAAGGAAGGTCTCGAAGGGTATGTCAAAACCGTCCTTCTTAAGCGGCTTACCGCACTTAGGACATACCTTATCCGGCATATCCACTCCGGCCTTGCCTGCATAAGCCTTCACATCATCACTGTCAAAATCCACATAATGACATTCTTCACAATAATAGTGCGGACTTAAGGGATTAACCTCTGTTATTCCCGCCATAGTCGCAGCGAAGGAACTTCCGACAGAACCTCTTGAGCCCACCAGATATCCGTCCTCCATTGACTTCCACACAAGCTTCTGGGCTATTATATACATCACCGCATATCCGTGGGATATGATGGAATCAAGCTCTCTGTCAAGCCTCTTCTGTACGATATCCGGCAAGGGGTCTCCGTACATGGCGTGGGCCTTGGCATAGCATATACGCCTTAAGGTCTCATCCGAATTCTCTATGACAGGCGGACAGGTATCGGGACGAACGGGGCTTATATAATCTATCATGTCGGCGATCTTAACCGTATTGGTCACTACCACCTCCATAGCCTTGTCCGTACCAAGATACATGAATTCCTTAAGCATCTCATCCGTGGTATGCAGATAGAGGGGCGCCTGATCATCGGCATCCTTAAAGCCATTGCCCGCCATGATTATACGTCTGTATATCTCATCCTCAGGATCTAAGAAGTGTACATCACAGGTAGCTACCACGGGCTTTAAGAACCGTTCTCCAAGCTCCGTGACACGCCTGTTGAGTTCTCTTATATCATCCTCGCTGTTAATGTGCTCATGTCTGTCGGATAGGATCATGAAGCGGTTATTGCCCACAGGCTGTATCTCAAGATAGTCATAGTACTCCACTATCCTTGCGATCTCATCATCACTTCTCTCATCCACAAGAGCCGAATAGAGTTCTCCCGCTTCGCAGGCACTTCCAAGCAGTATGCCCTCCCTGCATTTATTTAAGAGGCTCTTGGGTATACATGGCTTACCTCTGCTCATATACTTAAGGTGGGACTCCGATATCATACGATACAGATTCACTCTTCCCGTATTGTTCTTAGCAAGGATTATGGCGTGATAGCTGTGTGCCTTCTTAACCTTATCCACCGGATCTCCGATGAGCTCATTAAGCTCGGAAAGCACATATTCCCTGTCCTTTTCAACCATTTTCTGCAAGGACAGGTAGATATTGGCAGTACACTCGGCATCATCAACCGCTCTGTGATGATGCTCAAGAGATACATTCAGGTCCTTGGCTACCGTATGCAGCTTATAATTGGGCAGATGTGGCAGCAGAGCTCTTGCAAGCTCCACAGTATCCACATGACTAAAGTCATATTCAAGCCCCTGTCTGCGGCAGTTCTCCTTTATGAAGGATGTATCGAAGGACGCATTGTGCGCTACAAGGAATGCCCCTTTACAGAATTCCATGAACTCAGGCAGTATCTCCTCTATTGGCTTGGCATCCGCAACCATATCATCTGTTATTGAAGTAAGCTCGGTGATCCTGTAGGGGATAGGCCGCATGGGATTAACGAATACCGAGAATCTGTCTGCTATCTCGCCCCCCTGTACCTTGACCGCACCTATCTCTATGATACTGTCCTTGACTGCGGAAAAGCCGGTTGTCTCTATGTCGAATACGACCGCAGTGTCAGACATCTTCTCCGAACACTTTCCTACGGATATCTGTGCCAGATCATCAACCAGATAGGCTTCCACACCATATATCACCTTGAAAAAGCCTGTAGGGTGGTTCGCATCCTCCGTAGGCTCCTCCCCCCTCGCTACAGCCTCCTCATTGGCCTTGGCACGGCGTTCCTTCTCCTTACTCCACATATCGCTCCACAGATGCCATGCATCGGGGAAGGACTGTACGACACCGTGATCTGTAATGGCTATGGCAGGATGCCCCCACTTATATGCTCTTTTGATTATGTCGGTGGCCTCCGACACCCCGTCCATATCACTCATTTTGGTATGGCAATGCAGCTCAACTCTCTTAACCGCAGCATTGTCTTCTCTTGACACCTTTATGCTTGATGCGGTCATAATGCCGGATATATGCTCTATACTGAGTTCCTTATCATAGGTATTGTACGCAGCCACACCCTTGATCTTAACAAATGAGCCCACTGCGAGCGAGTCAGATATCTCCTTGACCTGATCATTATGTACGAACAGCTTAAGCCTGAAGGTATCCGTATAATCGGACACATCGAAGATATATATGGTGCGCTCGTTGCGTATCTCTCTGGCATCTGTGGCTATTATCTCGCCCTTTACTATGACTTCGCCGATCTCACCCGTGATATCCTTCATCGGTATGGCATCGCCATCGAATTCCCTGCCGTAGAGCACGCCGGGAGCATCACTCTGCTTAAGAGCACGACGCTTATAGCCCTCCTGCTTACCCTTGTCAAAGGTTCTGCTGCCTCCGGTACTGCCCTTGCCCTTATCCGATATGCCCGAAGGTGCGCTGTTTCTATCGGCTTTGCCTGTATCCGGATTACCTTGTGCGGCCTCATCTTCATAAGAAGCCTCAGCGCTTGTAAGGTTCCCACTCTCTTCTGCCTTATCATCCCCTGAATATACGGTCTTAATACCTGCTCTGGCAGCAATCTCAGATATCCTCCGCTCTATCATGATATCATCCGCCGCCTTAAGGGAGCTTGCCTGCTTCTCCTTATAATCGATATGAAGGATACAGTCCACACCGCACCGGTCCGTGAATATCTTCTCAAGTATCTCTGTCAGTCTCTTCTCACCTGTTCTGTTGGTTCTTGTATCAGGAAGTACAAGCGTCATGGTCCGTTCGTCGTCAAACCTTATATCAGCCTGCTTAAGCGCTGTTCCTAACAGATGATCCCTGTCCTTTATCTCTTCTAAGATGCTCTCCCTATACTCCTCCATGACAGTCTTAAGATTATAGCTGTCAGGCAGTGAATACCTCTGGAGCAGCCTTATATGCATATTCCGGTCTTTGAACAAGGTATCTTTTATGATACTCTTCATTTTGCAGATAAGCCTGTACGGGATGATATGATCGGACAGAATACATATTGTAAGGCTGTCTCCCTCAGGAGATATACTTACCTTCCTAACCTCTGTCTTACGGAACATCACATCAAGTTCATTATTAACTTTTATGGTAGGGAATACGTCAAAAAATAATCTGACCTCAATTCCTTTGCTTTCAGCCATTCCAATGCTCCAGTTCCTGTTTAAGCTCATCCAGAAGCCTGTCCTCAGGCACCTTCTTGACGATCTCGCCCTTCTTTATTATAAGACCCTCTCCGTTGCCTCCGGCTATTCCAATATCGGCTTCCTTGGCCTCTCCCGGTCCGTTCACCGCGCAGCCCATAACCGCCACCTTAATATCCAGAGGAATATTCTGTACCATATCCTCAACCTTAGTCGCCAGACCGATAAGATCGATCCTTGTCCGTCCGCAGGTCGGACAGCTTACAACCTCGATACCGCCCTTACGAAGTCCAAGAGTTCTAAGTATCAGCTTGGCGGAGGTGATCTCCTCTTTAGGATCTCCGGTAAGTGATACCCTTATGGTATCACCGATACCCTGTCCGAGTATGAGTCCCAGTCCTATAGATGATTTGATATTGCCGCTTCGTACAGTGCCCGCCTCGGTGATGCCCACATGCAAAGGATACCTTGTACCAAGTCTCTCCAGTTTATCTACCAAAGCTTCATGTGCCCTTACACACATCATGACATCCGAGGACTTGATGCTTATGACAATATTATCATAGCCTGCGTTCTCGATCATATGTACCTTATCTATAGCACTCTCCACGATACCCTTAGCAGTCACGCCATCGTCTCTCTCAACGATGTGACGCTCAAGCGAACCGCTGTTGACCCCTACCCTTATAGGTATGTTCCTCTCCTTAGCCGCATCAACAACTGCCTTAAGCTTGTCCTCGCCGCCGATATTCCCCGGATTGATGCGTATCTTGTCGGCTCCGTACCTTATGGCTTCTATAGCCATCCTATAGTCGAAGTGAATATCCGCAACAAGCGGGATATGGATACTCTTCTTAATGGTCTCTATGGCTTTAGCAGCCTCGATATTCGGTACAGTGCACCTGATTATCTCGCATCCCGCTTCTTCGAGCCCAAGTATCTGTGCTGTCACCGCATCAGTATCTTCAGTGGGCACATTGGTCATAGACTGGATGAGTATAGGATTGCCGCCGCCTATAACCCTGTCACCGATATGTATGATCCTTGTATTATCTCTGTACATTCTCTGTCCGTTCCCGACATTTTCATGCAATCAATGCCGTCTGTCAATATATTGTGGTTTTTATGCTTTATGGCACATATATTAGTATATGTGTTTTTATTATTCTTTTCAATGGCAATCCTTTGGTTAAATCGACCAAATTTAAGCCTGCATTTTTTGATATTTTTACCCGTTATTTTTCCTTGAATAATTGTGTTTCACAGTATATAATCACCTACACGTCATTTCTATCGGGAAAGGTCTTGCGGATCAGATGATCTCAGACCGACCGCATCATGGAATAAAAGGAGGAAGTTAATATTGCCTGCACAATCTCACGCCGTTAATTACGACACGGCTTATCTGTGGGAACGTGGAGTCAGAGAACATAATGAGGATTCTCTCGCTATAGCTTCTGTTGTCAGAGGCCGTGAACGACTGCTTTTTGCCGCAGTCGCCGACGGAATCGGAGGACTTCATGACGGAGAATACGCAAGCAGTCATGTCATATGCTCTCTGAGAAGATCTTTTATCGAGCATACCCACTCATACAATACGAATCTTAAGTCCCTTACAGCACTTATGCTCCGTACACTTTATTCAGAGCATATATATCTGTCCGATCATGGTAAAAGAACGGGCTTTGACACCGGAACGACCGTAAGTCTGCTATGCATCAAGGGCGGACATGCAGTATATATGCATCTCGGAGACAGCCGCCTGTATCGATACTCTGTGAATGGCACCGGCAGACTTATCGGACGCGATCATATATACCGGGACGGCAGACTTATCAGAGCCATAGGCACAGGCCGCTATTACCCCGCGGATATACACAGGTTAAGCTTAAGACCCGGTGAGACGCTCCTGCTCTGCACCGACGGCTTCTACAGAAGAGCTGCCCTTTTAGCTCCCACAGGAGAAGATGCCCCTTTTACCCGTAACCGGTCCGTCATGTGTAAGAAGCTATATTACATATATGAAAGGAACCTGATGCTCGGCGAAAAGGATAACCAGAGTGCGATAGTGATAAGGAGGATTCAGCATGACTAAAAAAGAGAGAATAAGCGGCACCAATACAATAGAGAACACAGCGCTTGAGCTTACCGGTCAAATCATATCCGGAAGATACAGGATAGGTCAGATAATCGGAAGCGGAGCCTTTGGAACAGTATACCTTGCAGACGATCTTAAGCTTAAGAAGACCAGAGCCGTCAAGCTTGTCCGCAATCTTGCAGACAACGAGCTCTCCGCGCTTAGGCTTATTGAGCATCCCGCTTTTCCGAGACTTTTAGATGTATTGGACATCGACGGATATACCGGACTTGTTATGGACTATATTAGGGGAACAAGCCTTGACAGATATTGTGCCACGCATGCCGTAAGCATAAGTACATTGTATGACTGGATGATACAGATGTCCGAAATCTACAGATATATACATTCAATGACACCTGCTATTCTATATCTGGACTGCAAGCCGTCCAATATAATACTTGGAGCTGACGGCATGCTCCACCCTATCGACCTTGGAAGCGCATATATATGCAATGTAAGCAGCCCCTCTTCCCTAAGCGGAACACTTCCATACGCTCCGCCTGAGCAGCGTAAGGGAGGTGCGGTCGATGCCGGAAGCGACATCTATGCTCTCGGCATGACCTTTAAGCGTCTGAGCAACATTCAATACAGACGCCTGAGTCCCCTATCCTACATTAAGCACAGATTCTTCAAGCGTGACAGCTACAGCGCTCTCTCGTATATGATCGACAGATGTATACAGGATGACCCCGCCAAAAGGTATCAGTCTGCTGATGAGCTGCTCTGTCATCTTAACAATCCCGCACACATACCCTACCGGTTCCCGTCCTTAAAAGAATTTGCCGGCAGGCTTGTCAATATACTCTATAAATGTATAGTAACCCTTTTTACCGTACTTAGCCTTAAGATGTATGCAAGCACCCTTGATATCCCATATCTTGCACTTGCCCTCTTCCTTTTTATCCTCCTGCTCTGCCTTTCCGCAGGCTCACATTATGGGCAGCGCTCCTTAACATATGATACATGGTACATGGAGAAGGATATATTCAAGGGGGAGCTGTCCGGAACTTTACTGCTCATACTTCTGTGTGCAGCCCTTACGGGCAACTACTCGCATGCCATGTCATACATTCCTCCCGTAACGGTATATAATGAGAACGGAGCCAGAGTATTGTATAAGGGTCAGCAGGTGATCCGTGACGGAGACAGTCTGTATCTGTGTATACCCACAGACAGTCTGCGCTGCAACAATCTCCCATGCCGCATAGTCGTAGGCAAATAAAAAGACCATGATATCCTCATGGTCCATAGTCTATAAGCTGGCAACGGGAATCGGACCCGTGACCTCCGCACTACCAATGCGACGCTCTACCGACTGAGCTATGCCAGCATATGTCTGTATATCCAACGAAAGATATACTAACACAATCACAGCCTATTTGTCTACCATTTTCTTGATCTTAGTCTTAATACGCTGCAATGCATTATCCGTGGATTTCTCATCTCTTCCAAGGATCTTGGCTATCTGCACATAATTCATTCCTGTCAGATGGAGATCAAGCACCTGACTTTCGAAGTCGCTTAACCCCTCATCAATCCTTTTCACAAGATTTTCCACATTCTCCCTGTCTATAAGCTCCTGCTCCGGTCCGGGGCTGTCATCCGCAAGTATCTCCGAGATAGGCGATACCCTGTCACCATTCTCATCTTCACTTCCCTCATAGAGAGAGACATAGGTATTAAGCGGTATATTCTTCTGTCTGCCTGCCGACTGTATCGCCTTATACATCTGCCTCGATATACACAGACCGGCGAAGGTTATGAAGCTTGCATCTCTTCCCGGATCGAAGTCCCTCACAGCCTTGAAGAGTCCGATCATCCCCTCCTGAATGAGATCTTCGGGCTCCGCCCCCAGTATGTACATGGATTTGGCATTATGGCGGACAAGATACTTATACTTATCGCACAGGTAATCCGCAACCTCAGGCTCCCCGTCACGCATGGCGGTTATAAGTTCTTCATCTGTCATGGAATCATATCTGCCGTATCCCACCATATGTATCCTCCGGCTGCAGCTCAAGCCCATAATAGCTCTACATAAGTCATATTCACCTATTATGGCCGTTATATGATCTCTGTCTTAATACCTCATAGCCGATGACACCTGCCGCTACAGATGCATTAAGACTGTCAATATCACCCTTCATTGGTATTGATGCGGTATAATCACAGTTGCTCTTGACAAGACGGCTTACTCCGTCTCCCTCATTACCTATGACAATGCCTATGGAGCCCGTCATATCTATGTCATACATGACATCCCCTTCCATATCCGCACAGACGAACCACATTCCCCTGCCCTTAAGCTCCTCTATTGTCTTGGATATGTTGGTGACTCTTACCACCGGAGTATAATTGATGGCTCCCGCGCTTGTCCTTGCCACTGTTCCTGTAAGACCCACGGCTCTGTCCTTGGGGATTATCACGCCGTGCGCTCCTGCGAGATTGGCTGTACGTATGATGGCGCCCAGATTGTGAGGGTCCTCTATACCGTCAAGAATATATATAAAAGGTGCTTCTCCCCTTCTTTGTGCAAGGGAGAATATATCCTCCATATCACTGTATTCATATGCCGCACTTACTGCTATGACACCCTGATGCGTTCCCGTAGAGGACATATTGTCGAGTCTGTCCTTGGATACATACTTGATATATATATCCCTTTTCTTAGCTTCTCTTTTGATAGTCATTACAGGGCCGTCATTAGACCCATCCAGAATATAGAGCCTGTCGATGGGCTTACCTGCCCTCAGAGCCTCTATCACCGGATTCCTGCCCTCTATTAAGCTTTCATTAACCTGCTTTTCTGTCATATATTTTGTCCCGTTTTATTCAATCCTGATTTAATTAATTCGAGAATTCTTCCGGTCTCATGCTTAAGATACAGATAGCCTAACATCGCCTCAAAGCCTGTTGCCTTGTGATAATCCCTGTCAGTTGCATTCTTGGCTTTACTGTTGGTATGTGCATTGCGGCCTCTCTTATATACTTCGAGCTCATCTTCATTAAGCTCATCTTCAAGAGCATCTATCATGTCTGCCTGAGCCGATGCTTTAACTATATCCGCTTTTTTTCTGTGCAGCTTACCGGGAGCCGAATTGCCCCTCGCCACTACGATACTTCTAATGACCATATCATATACACAGTCACCGAGAAAAGCCAGGGCGAGCGGTGAATATGTCCTAAGATCCTGTTCCCGCAATTCGAAAGCTTCTGTTATTAAGCTGTACAGATCTCTGTCATTATTCTTATCACCGCCGACGGCTTCATCCATATGCTCACCCATCATGCAAGTTCCCAGACAGTTCCTTCTCTGGTATCCTTGATCACTATTCCCTTATTAAGCAGCTCATCTCTTATTGCATCAGCCTTAGCGAAATCCTTGGCAGCCTTAGCCTCCTTGCGCTCCTTTATCTTATCCTCAACAAAAGCGGCAAGCTCACTGTCAACCTCTGTAGTCTTATCCGTCGTTTTGCCGCTTAACAGTCCAAGAGACAGTACCGAATCATAGTCCTCTATCACGGCTCTCTTGGTGGCATCATTGATATCGGATGCCTTAAGGACATCATAGACAAGAGTAACAGCCATGGATGTATTCAGATCATTGCCCGCCTCCTCTATAAATCTTTCGTGCCACTGCTTAACGGCTGCATCGTCCTTAACACCATCCTCAGAGAGATTGCCTATCCTTTTTATGAGCTTCTCATAGGTGCTCTGAGCCTGTGTCAGCGCATCATATGAGAACGTAAGCGGCTTACGGTAATGACTTTGCAGGCAGAAAAGCCTGTATGCCAGAGGATTATAGCCCTTGCTCTCTATAAGGCTTACGGTAAGGAAGTCTCCCTTGGACTTGCTCATCTTACCTGTCTCGTCATTCAGATGATGCACATGGAACCAGTAGTTGACCCACTTATGCCCCATATATGACTCGCTCTGGGCTATCTCATTGGTATGATGCGGGAACATATTATCTATACCGCCACAGTGGATATCCATGCGTTCTCCGAGATGCTTCATGCCTATGCATGAGCATTCTATATGCCAGCCCGGATATCCCACGCCCCACGGACTGTCCCATTTAAGAGCCTGATCCTCGAACTTGGACTTGGTAAACCACAGTACAAAGTCATTCTTATTGCGCTTATTGGTATCCTCGGACACATCATCCCTTGCACCCACCATAAGCTCGTCCTCATTCTGCGAGCCGAACACATAATAATCCTTAAGCTTTGATGTATCAAAATAGATATTCTCCCCTGCTTTATACGCGAATCCCTTATCAAGCAGTCCCTCTATCATCCTGATGAATTCCGGTATACAGTTGGTGGCCGGCTCTACGACATCCGGCCTCTTGATATTAAGCTTGTCACAGTCAGCGAAGAAAGCATCCGTATAGAACTTCGCTATCTCCATCACACTCTTATGCTCTCTCTTGGCTCCGGCAAGCATCTTATCCTCTCCGGTATCGGCATCACTTGACAGATGACCGACATCCGTAATGTTCATTACACGCTTCACATCATATCCGGCGAATCTGAAGAGCTTCTCAAGCACATCCTCCATGATGTAGCTTCTGAGATTGCCGATATGTGCATAATGGTAGACAGTAGGTCCGCAGGTGTACATTGACACCTTGCCCTCTTCATTGGGTATGAATTCCTCTATTCTCTTTGACGTTGAATTATATAGCTTCACTTATCTGTTCCTCCCGAAGTATTACTGTTATCTCTGTTCAGATTACGAATCTGCTGTTCAAGCTCAAGCACCCTGTTGATGAGCTCCGAATTGGCCATCTGAAGATTCCGTATATCCTCCTTGACAGGGTCGGGAAGATGGACATGATCAAGGTTATCCTGAGGCAGACTTGCATTCGATGATTTAACCACACGTCCCGGTACACCAACTACGGTTGACCCCGGAGGAACCTCCTCCAGCACCACGCTTCCGGCTCCGATCTTACTGTTATCTCCTATCTTAAAAGAACCCAGCACCTTAGCTCCGGTACTTATCATCACATTGTTGCCGATAGTCGGGTGCCTCTTGCCGTGTTCTTTGCCCGTACCGCCTAAGGTGACTCCCTGATACAAGGTGACATTGTCACCGATCTCCGCAGTCTCACCTATCACGACTCCTGTACCGTGATCGATAAAAAAGCCCTTACCTATTGTAGCACCGGGATGTATCTCTATACCTGTCTTACGTACACCCCTCTGCGATATGAGTCTGGCCAGAAAGTAATGTCCCTTAAGATACTGCTTATGTGCGATCCTGTAATACATCATTGCCTTAAAGCTGGGATAAAGGAACACCTCCATGTCACTGTGTATTGCAGGATCTCGCTCTTTTATAAGATTTATCTCTTCTTTTATTATTTTGATAAAGCTCATATATACGCTCCAATTATTAATTCATGATTTAATTTATTGGCAAAGTCATCTTCAAATGAAGACACCTGTTATTCTGATTTGGATGCCGGACAGCCCGGACAGACTCCGGATGCACACCCCGTTCCTCGCATATACCCGTCACCTGCAACATCCATAGTAGCGAATTCCCTCGGCGAAGTAAGCATACATACAGCCTGTGCCGATATGCCCTCACCGCTTCCGGTAAATCCAAGTCCCTCTTCCGTCGTAGCCTTGACATTGACCTGTGATATATCTATTCCAAGCGCTTTAGCGATATTGTCACGCATCGCATCAATATACGGCCGCATCTTCGGTGCCTGTGCGATTATGGTCGCATCTATATTCTCTATCATATAGAATTCCCGCTCAAGCAGTTCTCCTACCCTCTTAAGCAATATCAGGCTGTCTGCATCCTTATATTCCGGATCGGTATCGGGAAAATGCTTACCTATATCTCCAAGGGCGGCCGCCCCTAACAATGCATCTGAGATAGCATGAAGGAGTACATCCGCATCGGAATGTCCGAGAAGCCCCTTATCATAGGGGATACAGACACCACCTATTATAAGCTTTCTTCCCTCTGTGAGTCTGTGTACATCATATCCCATTCCGACTCTCATGATTATCCTCCCTATTGATTATCTGTTCACAGAATTCTCTGCACTCTGTCACATAATCCTCAAAATCCTGCTTAATATAATCAATGCGTCCTTCCTTTGCCGCCATTTCATGCGACTTGGACCGTTCTCTTAAACTCTCGTAATATATTGATGCCATCATTCCCTTGATACCATGTGCCCTAATAGCATAATCAGCGTAATCTCCGGACTCCACATCCCTTTTAAGTATATCAAGCGTGTCAAGAGTGTTCTCTGCCACCTTTTCGATTATCTTTTGGGCAAATTCCTCGTTATTATAGACTCTGACCGTATTCTTATAGAAATCCATGGTTTCGGGCTTCTGCCCGCTCTTACCGGCTCCGCTGTCACCGACCATACGATTACCGGCTCCGCTATCACCGGCTATATGATTATCGGCTCCGCTATCACCGGCTATATGATTACCGGCTCCGCTATCACCGGCTATATGATTACCGGCTCCGCTATCAGATACCCCGCTATTATTCTCTATTATCAGATCCTTAGCGAGATGCTTCATGATAATATGCTCAAGAGTGAGTCCGTCCACCGGCTTTCCTATATAGTCATTGAATCCCATTGCCGTATATTCATCCTTGCTGTCCTTGGCCACATTAGCAGTCAGGACAATGATAGGTGCCTTATTATTGGGATTATTCTTATCTGCCCTGATCCTCTTAAGGACCTCTGTTCCATCAGGCTCCGGCATCATATGATCTAAAAGTATCATATCATACCTGTTATTACTGCATAACTGCAATGCTTCCGTACCGTTATCACAAAGTACGATATTAACCTTGGTCTGCTTAAGGAACTGCTTGATTATCAGAAGGTTGGTGGCATTGTCGTCTACCGCGAGTATATTCGCTCCCGGAGCCGTGAACGAAGCCGTATACTTATTATCAGTCTTCAAGCCCTGCGCCTGCTCATTCTTCCAGCTTTGACCTACGGGCTTGCTGCTTATAACCCTCTGGGGTATCCTGACGGTGAATGTCGAACCGCTTCCGTATATGCTGTCCACATCTATAGACCCGGCCATGGCGTTAGTCAGATTCTTCACAATGGACAGACCAAGTCCTGTTCCCTGAATATGCCGGTTCTTGCTTTCATCCGCTCTTTCAAAAGAATCAAAGAGCCTGTCTATGTCATTCTTCTTAATCCCTATACCTGTATCCTTCACCTTAAAGATAAGCATTATCCTATCCGGTTGCTCTGTCTGCTCGGTATACGCCTTCAATCCCACGCTTCCCGATGATGTATACTTCACGGCGTTGGTTATGAGATTGATCAATATCTGCTTAATGTGATTCTCATCACCATCCAGTACCGACGGGATATCCTCAGCCAGATCGATGGTGGTCTCAAGGCTCTTAAGAGCGGCCTGCTGATTTAATAGATTCACAAGATCACCCAGCAGTGAAGCAGTATTGTACGGATCATTGCATATATTCATCTTGCCCGACTCAATCTTGGAAAAATCAAGGACATCCCCGATTATTGAAAGAAGCAGGCTGCACGAGCGCTTTATATGCTCTGCATAGTCTGTAATATCCTCATTACAGCTCTCTCTTAATATCATCTCATTCATTCCCATAATGCTGTTAATGGGAGTTCGTATCTCGTGAGACATATTGGCAAGGAAGGTTGTCTTGATCTTATTGGATTCAATGGCTTTACGTCTTTCTCTCTCGGAATTAAGAATGTCACCCATGGTATGTATCAGAGAAGCAAATATCATAAAATAAAGCCCGATAACCATCCATATACCGCCAAGAGTCTGAATATGTATGTTGATAAAAAATATCTCAAGGATAGAGCATATGATAAGACCCGTAATACCTATGGCAACCCACTTATACTCATTAATATATCCCTTCCTGTAATCACAGACTATGCCTACTATGATCGCAAGTGCCGCAACGACCACAACTGCATCATTATAGGTAAGAGTCATCTCAAAGGAGTATATATCGGCAAAATGCAGCGCGGAAACAATCACTTCATCCGCTATAAGTGCCAGCATCACCCGGTCGTACTGCTTCTCATATCTGTTCTTCTGCACTTCATTGATATATCTGATAAACGGAATGGGCAATATCGGTGTCAGCATATAGCTTATGATGCCGTCTATATATATATTGCCGAAAACAAACTGATACATGTACGAATCCGTGATTATCCAAAGGGAAGCCGCAAGCATACCAAAGCCCAGCAGCCGCAGTGCCTTCGTATTGAGCTTATATATCCTTCCTATGGCAAAAGCCGCTATACATGTCACAATGGATACAGCCAGCATCAGGACTGCCATGGCGAACTTGACCAGATATCTTGAGGTGATCTCCCTTGTCATCGCATACATGTCACCATACAGGATATCAAATACATTCCCGTTGAACACACCCGGTTCATCCTTGGTGATCGTTATCACCGCCTTTGCATCCCTTGCATATAGAGGAACTGAGAAGAACGCACTTTTGATTATCCTGCCGGGTATCTCGCTTTCATCGCCGTAGTGGACAAATCTGTCCTCACCGCCAATATTGATGCGTACACTTCGTCCTGCCATGATGCACATATACATCCCGTCAGTGATATCATCCGGAAGAACGGAGCTTAGCCTAAGCCACTGGCCATACTCCATATCATCAAATCTATGGGGCAAGGTGCAAGTACCGCTGTCTCCGCCCTCCGTCTCATATTCCCAGACACCGTCAAGGGACTTGGACACACCGGTATTAAGGGCATCGTGCTTGTACACAAACTGCCCTGCAATATACAGAATGATCATTACTGCCACAATTAACCACGTAAGTATGACACTAAGCTTATATATCCGACTGTTGTTCCGGTTGCCGTTAGTATCTGCCATGCAATATATCTCCGTTACGGTCCGATCAGGTCATCGGACCACCCATTAAGCCATACAACCGATAGTATAGCATATTTACTTGCATTTGTACCATTAAGGTGATAATATCTCAATTAAGAAGTTGTTATAAGCTAACCTGGTCAATACATATACATACCACGACCGGTCAAAGGAGGACCTCATAATGATCAAGACTACACTGCAAATAGACGGTATGATGTGTGGAATGTGCGAAAGCCATGTGAACGAAGCCATACGCAATAATTTTGATGTCTCCAAGGTGAGTTCATCCCACTCTAAGGGCATCACCGAGATCACATCAGCAGCCCCTCTTGACGAGGATAAAATAAGAAGTGTCATAGGTGAGACCGGATATGAGCTTAAAGGCATCAGTACCGAGGAAGTCGCCAAAAAGAAGCTTCCCTGGAGCAAATAAGATCTAATCCGTAATATCCACATCAGGTGCTATAAGCACCTGATAGTCCGGATATAATGCACTGATCTCATCATGTATTATCTTAAGCCCTTCTTCAGAATCTATGTCAAAACTGAACACCACATCGAATCGCATCTCTCTCTTATCCGTATCCAGATAAAAACCGTGCAACTGAAGCGCAAAATCATGTGCCATTACGGTCTCAAGCACCTTATTGCGTATGATCATAGTCTCAGTATTGCTTGTATTGAAAGAATATACACCCACGCCGGTTAAGATCACTCCCGTCTCCTTATATACCTTAGCCTCAACCCGTCTTGTAAGCCTGTCCACATCATCTACGGTCATGATATCCGGAAGTTCAAGATGTACCGACGCATAGTTTTTCTCCGGTCCGTAGTTATTAATAAGCAGATCATATGCTCCTCTGACCTCAGGTTCTTCAGCAAGCAGCAGCTTGATCTTGCGGCTTAATTCCGGATCAGCCCTTCTTCCGAGAATATCACTCACGGTATCCATAAGCATCTCTATACCTGCCTTAATGATAAAGCCCGATATGATCAGACCCACATACGCCTCAAGGGACAATCCTGTCGTAACGAAGACGATAGCCGATACAAGTACCGATGCAGACAATATCGCATCGAAGAGAGCATCCTGCCCCGATGCCTTAAGAGAACCGCTGTCGGCCTCCTCTCCCTTTTTCTTGACATATGTTCCGAGTATGATCTTCACAAGCACCGCAACCGCGATGATTATAAGTGATACAGTGCTGTAATCCGCTTTCTCCGGATTAATTATATGCTTCACAGACTCTATAAGGGAGGTGATACCGGCATACAATACGATAACAGCCACGACCATAGCACTCAGGTACTCTATTCTTCCGTGTCCGAGAGGATGCTTCTTATCCGGCCGCTTACCCGCAAGTCTGGTACCCACTATGGTTATAACGGAGGAAAGCGCATCCGACAGATTATTAACGGCATCAAGTACTACCGCTATGGAATTAGCCAAAAGTCCTACCGTTGCCTTAAAAGCCGCAAGGAGCACATTGGTCAATATACCTACTATACTTGTCCTTACTATCACTTTTTCTCTGCTATCCGCACTTTCTTTTTTCATATCATTAAAATCTCCATTATGCCTTATGTTGTGGAAAAGTTGTTATCATATGATGTAATAAGGCAACAAATGTGATATAATTATATCATATAAGAATAAAATAATGTGCACCTTAATACAATTTAGTATTGTATAGACGAATCCGGCATCTGTCTTGCGGACTCGTAGGAAGTGCCTGTCATGGAGGATACTATGAATAAAATGTTATCACAGCAGGAAATTGATTCCCTCGTTGAAGCTCTGATGGCTCTTAAGGATTATGCAGATGACAACAGTATATCTACGGATATCCTGAATGGTCAGGTAGTCCTCACTCAGCCGGAGATAGATAAGCTTATTAACTCACTTAACACCGTCAAGGATCTTCCCATCAATAAGCCCGGTGTCAATGTGACACTTACCCAGCCGGAGATAGACTCACTTATAGATGCGCTCAATTCCATCAAGGAATACGGCCAGCTTGATGAGCTCAATGTCGATATGCTCAACAATCAGTCCGTACTGTCACAGACTGAGATCGATGAGCTTATCAAGAAGCTTCTCTCAATCAAGGAGAATTAAGTCCACAAGCGGATGCCAGGCCCTTGATGCTTTGTATTATATTTCATTTGATATTTGAATGAGGTGACTATACAGTCACCTCATTTTCACATTTGCCTGTCTTAAGGTATTCATCAATATTAGTAAGAGTTGTATGCGCGATATTGGTCAACGCCTCTTTTGTAAGGAATGCCTGATGGGATGTAACTATGACATTCGGCATTGATATAAGCCTTGCAAGAGTATCATCCTCGAATATATGTCCCGATCTGTCCTCGAAGAATACATCCGCCTCTTCCTCGTACACATCTAAGCATGCAGCTCCCACATGTCTGCTCCTTATTCCCTCTAACAGAGCTTCGGCATCAAAAAGAGCTCCTCTTGACGTATTGATCAGCACAACACCCTTCTTCATACTCTTGATGCTCTTCTTATTCACCATATGATGCGTCTCATCCGTCAGAGGACAATGGAAGGATATAATATCACTCTTCTCCCATATCTTATCTATATCCACATATTCGATATCCGTATCCTTCATCGGGAACTTATCATAGGCTATGACCTTCATACCAAAGCCCCTGCATATATCTATGAACACTCTTCCGATCTTACCCGTTCCGACTACGCCCACGGTCTTACCATGAAGATCAAATCCCATAAGACCGTTAAGACTGAAATTGAAGTCCTTTGTCCTTATATACGCCTTGTGTATACGCCTTATAGATGTAAGAAGCAGCGCCATGGCATGCTCCGCTACCGCATAAGGAGAGTACGCCGGTACTCTTACTACTCCCAGCTTACCGGCGGCTTTGGAGACATCCACATTGTTAAAGCCTGCACACCTTAATGCCACCAGCTTCACACCCTTTTTATACAATGAGTTAATCACCTTCTCATCCACCGTATCATTGACGAACACACATACGACATCATAGCCCTTGGCAAGCTTAACGGTATCCTCATTAAGCTTGGTATCAAAGTACTTGATCTTATAACCCCTATCCTTATTAGCCTCCTCAAAGGATGCAATGTCATAATCCTTGGCATCAAAAAAAGCTATCTTCACCTTCTCACTCATATTAATCCTCCATGCCGAGCACATTGTGCGAGGCTCGCGAGGCGAATTTCAGATTCGCCGATGCGATAAGGCGATTTGGGCTCGGCACAAATCGCTGTGTGAAAAATATGATATCGATCATATTTTTCACACTAATCCTCCATGTCACGCACAAAACGCTGTGTGAAAAAGCATGATATCAATCATATTTTCACACTATTCTCTTTTCTCACCTTCAAGCAGCCTGACTCCATTATCCATAGTCTTGATCCCCACGGTTATAGGCTCAGTCAGATCGATCTTATATAACACCTTGAGCATCCAGGAGAAGAACAGTATCACCAACACCGGTATAAGACATGATGTGACAAGCATGACAGCCACAGCCTCAATGAATCTTCCTAAAAGTCCGGTTACATAGTCAACTATAGTAACTGCGGCATTCTCTATCCATGCCATGAACCTGTCAACTATACTGCCCTCTTCATCAGCCACACTTATCTCATTGGCTATATCGATGGTCTCAACTATGGATGCTTCGTAATTATTATACACCATCTCGGATGTCTTGACACTTAAAGGTATGACACAGTACAAAGCAAGGGCTGTAATGAAAAGCTTACAAGCAAAGCCCTTAATCTTCTCCTTCCCGGCGATCAGTCCGCCCGCCATAAGCAGACACCCTAAAGGAACAAGAAAAGCAAATGACACATATCCCATCATCGTTACCAGATATTCCTCAAGGTAAAGTGCACTCAATACGGCCAGAAAGTACTTACTGAGCTCTGCCATCTGCTGTGCTATCGGAGTACACTGGTCATCCGGCAGAAGAGATATGGCGGCCGATGCTCCCGCCGCACCTGCAGTAAGCTTAAGTACGCTCTCAATCTCCATATCTATCTGCATCACTGAATGTGTATGGCTGTCAGGATCAACAGTCACCGGTGTCAGCTTAAAGGCCGACAGAAGTGCCACGACCGCAAATATAAGAACTATCAGTAATTTTTTAAGTATCCCGATCCGGGTATCACTCTTCATATCATAACTCCGTGTTCTATTTACTTACATATTCCACACTGTACTCATCCGTATCCACTAATGAGTTCACAAAGGATCTGATCATTCTCTCCGCACCTTCGTCTGCCTTATCCAGAATCCCCTTTTGAATAGCCTTCTCCTTGGCTGCGTTCTCATAATCCGCAAGTGAATCACTGTAATCTTTCATATCAAGCTTATTCCACAGACCGTTTTTCTCCTCAAGCAGCTTAAAGCTGTTATGATCAATACTAGCCCCGATTATATAAGCCTTAGGGATAGCTATGGTTATTATCTTTGCCTCATCATCCTTACTGATATCCACGGCATTACAATCAATCCCCGCAGTCACCACTCCGTCATAGCTGTATGCCAGATATGCCTTGGAATCAAGTATCCACAGCTTCTTGGTTGATGAGTACTCCTCTACCTGCGTGAAATAGTACTCTTCTGTTATGAGCACTCCCATCTCCCTTAAGCCGTCCTCTATTATCTGTGTATTGAAGGTTATGACCTCTTCCGGTATGGGCTCCATATCAAAAAGCTTCTTGGTCTCACCCTGTGAAGCCTCTGTCTTGACCGCCTCGTCAGAAGCAGACCTTCTGCTTTTTACAAAGCCTCCAATAAGCCATATGATGATACATATCAGTATCACGCATATCACCGAGTAGATCACCAATTCCCGCTTCTTCTTATCATCTGCTGACATAGCCTGCCATCCTTTCAGACCTATCTCACACCATACAGGATTCCCGCAAGTTCGGAATCCTTGTCAAGTATCAGGGTATTGTCCCCGTTCTTCTTCAGCGATTCCTTTATCGCGTCCAGACTCCTGATATAATTATAGAACTCAGCCTTGTCCTCGTCGTTATATGCATCGGATAATATGCGCATATACTCGGCTTCACCCTCCGCCATGGTGGTCTCGGCCTCTTTATTGGCATTGGCAAGCGTGATCGTCACGTTTTTATCCGTCTCGTTACGAATCTTCTGAGCCTCCGCTTCGCCCTTGGCCTTATAGCCCGCCGCGATATTGCCTCGCTCCGATATCATACGCTCATAGACTGCCGCCTTATTATCCTCAGGCAGATCAAGTGCCTTAATCTCTGCCGTAAGTATCTCTATGCCATATCCCGCCATATCGGAATTGGCCTCTTCCGTTATCATATTGGTAAGTTCTATACCTCTTGCCGCTATGACCTCATCCTGTGTCATTGAAGATATGATGTTCTTGGTGGCGTTATATACGGCCGCATCTATCCTCTCTTCAGCTCTGGCACTCACTGCTCCCAAGGTCTGATAGTACTTGAGTACATCACTTACACTCCATATGACATAATCGTCGGCTATCATTGACTTCTTATCCCTTGTTATGACATCACTCTGAGGAATATCATATATCCTGCTGCCGTCATACACCGCCTGCGTACTCTGTACAAAAGGTGTCTTGATATGAAGTCCCGGCTCTCTCTGTATAGCTATTACCCTGCCGAACTGTTTGATCAGGGCTACATCCATATAATCCACGGTATATAACGAGGAAGCCAGTGTTATAAGTGCTGCTGCGACTATAATACATGCAATTGCTTTTTTCATATTAGTCCTCCCCTATTCCTGTGTGTCGGTGCTCTCCGTTTCTGCACCTGTCACATTGTATTCACTGAAGCTTTCGAGCGGAAGCATGGTCTGTGTTCCGCCATCCGTAATGATGACCTTAAGAGAGGGAAGTACCTCCTCCATGGTCTCATAGAACATCCTCTTCTTGGTTATATACGGATAGAGCTTATACTGCTCATACATCTCATTAAATCTTACTACCTGTCCCTCAGCTTCCGCTATCCTTGCAGCCTTGGATGCCTCTGCATTCTGCACTATCTTGTCTGCATCCGCTTCTGCCGCAGGCAGCTTCTCATTCTGATAGGCAAGAGCATTATTCCTTGCGGTATCTGCTCCCTGCTTGGCTGTCTCTACCGCCTTAAAAGCCTGCTTGATCTCATCCGTGGGTGGCTCACTGTCCTGAACCGTGATATTGACAACAGCAAGTCCTACCCCATGCTCGTTAAGCTCTCTGGTCATATCCTCCTTAACCTCTGCCTGGATCTGACCCTTGGCTGTAGTCATGGCTTCATCCACCGAATAATCTGCCACAATGGAGCGGATACTTGACAAAGCTATATTCTTAAGTATCTCCTCAGGATCATTGGAGGCGTAAAGATACGCTACAGGATCGGATACCCTGTATTCCAGATAAAAGTCAATATCAAGCAGATTAAAATCAGATGTGATCATGATACCGTTGGAGCCGTCAGTGATATTCTGACCTTCATTGTCTATGGTATAGCCAACTCCCGTGCCGTGTGTGGTGATATCAACGAAATACACCTTCTGGATAAACGGGATCTTAAAATAAAGCCCCGCCGTGTCAGTCCTCACGACCTTGCCGAACATTGTAACCACAGCATTCTCCTGTTCCGTCACATTATAGAAGCTGCCTCCTGCGATTACTAACAGCAATACGACTATAAGCACATACTTCACATATTTACCGAACTTCGGTATGCGCTTGATATCATCCACCACCTTATCATTCCTCGGACCCTTCTTAAAGCCATCCGTGAAATTCCCTGTAAAATTACCGTTATTAAAGCCTTTCAATTCACTCCTCCTTAACTATACCCGTATATGTCCTTAAGTCATAGACGCTATCAAAGCGTCAATCTCAGCCTGCGAAAGCATCCTTCCGGGATCAGCCGGAATAGCCGGTGCTGCTGCCGGTGCCGGAGTCACCGATGCCGTTGCAGTAACGACCTGCGCTGCACTGAATGCAGCTCCTCCACCCGCCTGAGGTGATTTACCCATTATACTTGCAAGCAAAGCCTGCTGTTCTGCATTTAAACCATTTGCATCCATATAATTTCTGTCCTCACATATGCAATTATAATTATTCTCACCCCTGACTGCAAGTTCCAATCCTGTCAAGAAATCTTCCTATCCTCTCATACCTCTTATACAGAGCACTGTGGGTATGATCAGGTATCCAGCTTCCATGGTGGTGATGAATGGTATAGCTTAACTCCGTTCTGTAGATTATACCCGTATCGAAGCTTTTGCATGTTAATGACTCAAAGGGGTATACGGTTATATCTCCCACGGACTGAAAGCCTCCGTTTTTAACAAGACCATGCTTTTCGATCACCTTGGTGTAACGCACCGGACAGGTGGAATTGTCCCATGTTCCGTCAGCCTTCAGATACGGTCTGCTCTCATAGCTTTCACATATCTCCTGCATTATTGGATGCCCCGGCTTAGCTCCCATACCAGAACCGCATTCGATCCGGTCCAGAGATTCGAAGCTCATATAAGCATCATTATACAACAGATCCTCAATGGGTCGAATCATCTCAACATCCATATCCATATATATGCCGCCATATCTGCGAAGGATATCTGCTCTTGCATAATCCGATGCGAAAGCCCAGTTCTTATGCTCTATCGCCTGTGTGAAAAAGAGGCAGGCATCCGGCTTATAGCTCTTAAGATCCCATATCTTAATCTCAAGCTCCGGCGCATACTTCTTCCATGACTCCACACATCTTGTATAAAGCTCCGGTATGGGTTCACCGGAGAACCATATTCCATGGATGATCCCCGGAATGACAGGCGTATCATGCTTGCGGTAATTCACGGGCGGCTTATCTGCCGCCAAAAGCTGTATATCCTCATATATGAATTCAAGATAGATTGACGGCACGGCTTTAAAAGCGGCCATACGCTCATCAGCCCGTAGTTGGGCAAGTATCTCCTCATAACCCGTAACAGCTATAAGAATCACCGTACCATACTTATCTAATTCAGCTACCTCCTCCTTACCAAGCCTTGCGTATGTGTGTTCTCCCACTTCAACAGAGCCCGAACCGGAATTCCCCATAAAGCCCTTAAGGTTATGGATCAGACCGCTTCTTAGTAAAAACGGAGCTGTTCTGTTACGAAAATACTTACCGCAACCAAAACAGATGATATCCATTGTTCTTAGTTCATCAAAGTACTCTGTGATCGTCATAACAAATCCATTATACCATAAAAAAGCACGGGCAAATGACGCTTCCTTGCGTCTAACGCCCATGCGTGAACTACTCCGACTTATAGAAGTCGAAGCTTCCTGCTTCAACCACTACTGCGTTGGCTACGATGATACGCAACTCAATGTCTTACACAATGTCCACAGGCGTATGAGTTCGGGCTATTCCATCCCTACTGTAATATTTGGTTTTAAG
>ODAI011142601.1_pt1 | contig 25822 bp, 24 predicted proteins | sample 1539321 | NCBI WGS metagenome assembly ODAI01 (sample SAMN02144231, study PRJEB22623) | gut metagenome | biome: sheep rumen | host: Ovis aries | place: New Zealand
AGGGATCCACGGCCCGCATGGCCTCGGAGAAATCCCGGACGCATTTTTCGTAGCGGTCTATCCCCATCTCCCACATCTCGTTGTCAATCTCCCAGAACTTGACGTTATAAGGCTCCGGATGGCCGTTGGCCGCCCGTTTGGCTCCCCACTCGTCCGTGGCGGGAGCATTGCAATAGCGCACCCAGTTCACGGCATCGGCCAGGATGGAGTCGTATTCATCGGCCGGACGCTCGAAGTGGACGGAAACCACCATCACGGGCTCGGTATTCACTTCCCGGCAGAAGCGGATGAATTCGTCGGTGCCGAAACAGTTCTGGTCGTAGTCCATCCACATCCAGTGCGGCCAGCGGTAGCGGTCTTTCTGCGGCCCCACGCCCCACTGCCAGTAGTACTGGGCGACATAGCCTCCACCCGGCCAGCGCAGGCAGGTGGGATGCAGGTCTTTGACCGTCTGCAGGATATCCGGCCGGAATCCGCCCAGGGACTGTCCGGTAGCGGTGGACATGCTGAACTGGTCCACCTGCACGGTGCCGTCCTGCACCAGGATGGCGAAGTCGGCGTCGTCGGCCGAGAAATCGGCCAAAAGACTCACGCCCAGGCATTTCCATCCGGGACCGGGCGCGCCGTAGTGCTGTTCGCGCAGCACCTTCCCGTCGCGGACAATGGCCACCGAGACTTTCCCGTCTCCTTTGGCGTAGAAGGAGCCCACATAGGTTTCCCCTTTCACGATATGCTGCGGACCTTGGGAAACGCCGGCGGGAGAGGCCCCGGCCTTGATTTCCTGGCTGTAGTCCATATTCACGGCATCGCCCTTGACCAGGCGGTACTCCCCTTTCCCGAAGGCTTTCCACTGCGGGGCCACCGCGGGAATCTTCACCGCGTCCGGCGTTCCCTGGAAATAGACTTTCTTGCCATCCAGGGAGCTTACGCGGATGTTCCGGTACAGGGCCTCGGTGTAATTCACCCAGAGCACAAGGTCGTTGTGGCCGGTGCGGTCCAACTTGTTGTACGAGAGCACTTTCTTCCCATCCCAGAAAACCTGGGCCGACGTCCCCTTGCAGCGGATGCGGAGCTTGTGCCAGTCCTGCCGCTCGTTGACCTGGGCGTCACCGGCCGCCTTGGACAGGAGCGGATCCAGCGTCTTCACCCGGCGCGTCCTGCCGCCGAAGGAGGGCATCTCCTTCTCCACCATCGTGGCAATGGCGAAGTAGGGCTCGGTGGGCTGGGCCGATGCCGCCTGCCGGGCCCTTGCCTCGTCGGCCGCCTGGACCTGCGACTGGGTCTGGGCAGGGGTGAAGGTGCGCACCTCGTAATAGGGATTGTGCACACGCACGAAGTAAGGCTCGCCGCCCGTCTGGTTGCGGAAGGCGAAGCGGAGATCCATCAGGCCCCCGCTCCAGGCACGCCGGGCCAGCCGGTAGGAGCGCCAGTTCACGTCCATCGAGATTTCGTAGTCGTCGGTGTCCAGCGACACCAGCGGCAGCGGCTGCTCGTAGCGGGTGGGCGAATGCAGCACGGCATCGTCGTCCATGAACCAGCCGTCGAAATAGCCGTCCCGCGGCGGGATGCCCGGATAATGCTCGGGCTCGAAGGAACGCTCATAGATCAGTTCCTGCCATACCCCGTTATTGGCTGAAAAGTAGATGTGTTCAAACAGCTGGCCATACAGCATCGGGTCTATCAGGCCCTCCGGCTTTGCGGAGCGGATGTCTATGGCAGCCTTTTCCTGCGCCGGGGACGGGACCGCCAGGCACAATGCTGTCAGGATCGGCAGAAGGTTTTTCATATCGTACAGATTGTCAATCGTTTCCACTGGGGCCCTGCTGAAAGGATGCAGCAGGCTATTCGCTTAAAGTACAGTCTTTCAGCAAGTTAGTCAATTCACTCTCGCGGACGAAGACCGGAATGGTGCGAAGGTCCACGTCGGTCTGGATCCACTGCCCGCCGTCGTAGTGCTCGCCGGTCCAGAAATCGGTCCAGCCGCCTTCGGTAGCGGGAAGATAGGTGGTCCAGAGCTGCGTTCCGGAGAGCGTGACGGGATTCACCAGCAGCGCCGGGCCGAACATGTACTCGTTCCCTTGCAGCAGCGCATCCGGGTCTTCCGGGAAGTCGAAGACCAGCGGACGCATGAGCGTATAGCCTTCCTTGGAGACCTTCTTGGCACAGGCAAGGATGTAAGGGAGCAGCTTTTCACGCAGATGCATGTACGAAGAGACGATGGCGTAAGTCTCCTCCCCGTAGCGCCAGGGCTCGGTCTGGCTCATGTAGCCGTGCACGCGCATGAAAGGCAGGAAGGTGGCCACCTGCACCCAGCGCACAAGGCGCTCCTGGTATTCGGCCGATGTATATTGGTCTGAGGGGCGGAAAAAGCCGCCGGCGTCGAAGGTCCACCAGGGCAGTCCGGTGGCCATCTGTCCCAGGCCGCCGGCGATCTGGCGGCGAAGGGTTTCCAGGTCGTTGCCTACGTCGCCGGACCAGGTGACCACGCCGTAACGCTGGATGCCGGAGAAGGCGCTGCGCGTAAGGATGACGGGCTCGTGGTCCGTGATGTCCTTGAGGCCGTTATACATGGTGCGGTTCACCATGAGCGGATACACATTGCGGTAAAGGTCTCCGGGGATGGTGTTCCCGGCGATCAGCCGGCCGGCCAGGTCGTCGTTCTCGGGTTCCGTGGCGTCGAACCACCAGGCGTCTATCCCGTACGGGACGGCCAGGCTGTCACGGAAACTCTGCACATAGAAGGCGGCGGCTTCCGGATTGAAGAAATCTACCCAGTCTGTGCCGTCAATGTAATAGCCTTTCTCCTGAAGCTGCTGGCCCAGGTGGCAGTTTCGATCCACCTTGGACCAGACTGAAATCATGAAACGGGTGTCCTGGGCATGAAGGGCACTGGTGAGGGCGGCGGGGTCCGGATAATGCTCCGTGTCGAACTCCATCGAGTTCCAGCCGGTGTTTCCCCACCACTGCCAGTCCTGCACGATCACGTCAAGCGGCAGGCCGCGGCGCTTGAATTCGGCGGCATTTTCCAGGATTTCATCCTGCGAATGGTAGCGCTCCCGGCAGTGGATATAGCCGAACATCCATTCCGGCATCTCGGGCACGGGCCCGGTGAGCTTGCGGTAGGCCGATATCACTTCGTCGGCCTTGCCGGAGAAGACCGTATAGTCCAGCGCCCGGGCCGCAGGGGAACGGAAGGTGGTGGAGTTGTCTATGGGGCGCCAGTAAAGGACAGGCTTGTCTCCGCGCACGCCCTCCGAGCGAAGGCTGTGTTTCCCGGCGGTGAGGGTGACGATGGTGGAGGTCGTGGGCGGCAGCCAGGTGTTGGTCACATCCACAACGGGTTCGTCGTCGATGGTCAGGAACTGGCGGCGGGACATGGCCTGGCCGCAGTCCAGCATGATGGCGTACTCGCCGTCCGAGGGAACCTCCAACTCGCCCGAGAAGGAGCGGTACCAGCGCTGTTCACGCCGGTTGCCGGCCGTTCCGGTGGCGTTCACCGTCTCTCCCCTGCCGGCTTCCTCCTCCGGGGCCAGGGTTACGGCATTGTCGGCCGGATTGAAATCGGTGAGGCCATAATTGTTCCACATCAGGCCGTAGCCCTTGCTGGAAAGGACAAAGGGGATGGCGATCTGGGTATTCACCTGGGTGAGCCTGCGGGTAAGTCCGCGCACATTCAGGTAGCCGTCCTGGAACTGTCCGGTTCCGAAGAGGGCTTCATCCTCCGGCGAGCGGAAGCGCTGGGAAACGGTCCAGGCCGGGGTTTCGCCGATGTCGGAGCGTTTCACTTCCCGGCCGCCAGGCATCTCCGAGAGCAGGATCTCGCCGTCGGCATTGAGGAAAGTGAGGGTGCCGTCGGCCTTGTTGTACCGGGCGGTGAGGGCGGCGGTGCTCAGGGTCACCTCCGTTTCATTCTCATCCGTCTTGAAACTGGGGCTCGGCAGCTTTTCCGTATAGACCAGCTCTTCCTGGAGCATGGAGCCTTCCGGAATCAGCTGTACCCGGATGGAATTGTCTGTAAGGGGCTGAAGGACCAGCATCCCGTCGGGCGTAGAAATGGCCACGCGCTTCTGAGCGCATCCCAGCAGCAGGAGGGGCAGCAGCCAAAGAATATGCAAATGTCTCATCTTCATGATTTTACGCAAAACCCCTGCCGTCCAAGCGCAGCAGGGTATTCATGTAACAGATTGTAATTCAAGATGTTACTGCTTCAGGATAATCTGTTTGCCCAGCACCAGCTTGTCGCCGGAGTCGTCCACGGTCCAGTACTGCGGCTTGCGCGGGCCGTTTCCTTCCACGTGGTGGACCACATAGCGCAGTTCGCCCTCAAAGGTGCGGAACAGCATGCCGTGGCCGGAATTGTTGGCCAGGAAGGGTTCCGGCTCCTGTACCCAGGGACCGGCGATGGTGCCGGACTCGGAGTAGCACACCACCTGCAGGTAACGCTCCTTGCCCCAGGTGCTCCAGAGCATGCCCAGCTTGCCGGTCTGGGTACGGAACATCTGCGGACCGTCGGTCACCCAGCCGGGCATCTTCATGCCGAAGGTGGCCTCTCCCAGGCTGTTCATCTCGCCGCAGGGCGGGCATTCGGAGGCGCGGAACATGGTCACAGGCCACTCGGAGATGGTTTTCGTGAGATCCGGTGCCAGCTCGATGTAATCCATGGTACCGTCGATAAGCTGGGTCCACTCGTGGACGAAAACCATGTAGATGTGCCCGTCTTCCTCATAGAGGGTACCGTCGATGCAGTCCCACTCGTAAGGCTGGTAGTCGTAACCGGGCGTGACCGAGAAGGGCACGAACGGGCCTTCCGGGCTCTTGGAGCGAAGCAGGTAAGTCTGGTTGTGGGGCACGTTGTAGCGCCGGGGAATGGCCTGGATAATCTCGGAGTGGTCGCTCCAGGTACCGGCGTAGTAGTAATAATCGCCGATCTTGTGGATCTCGGCTGCGGCGGCGAAGCCCGCCTTCTCACACCAGGTTCCGCTGAGGTCGATCACATTGTACGGGCCCTCCCACATCACCAGGTCCTTGCTGCGCCACTGGCGTCCGCCGGAGCTGGTGAGATAGTAGGTCTTCGTGGCTTCGTCGGCCAGGATGAAGGGGTCGCTCATGGACAGGTCGTTGAAATGCACGGTGCGGATCCGGTTCTGTTCTTCCCGCATGCGGCGCATGCGTTCGGCCATACCTGTGGTGTCCCGGTTGGCCTGGATGGAACCGCCGAAGTTCCGCTGGCCGGGGTCTGCGGGGGGAGCCTGCTCCACCGGCTGGATCACTTTCTTCTCGGGGACGGGGGCGGGAGCGGAATTCTGTTTGCAAGAAACGGCGGCCGCCATGGCCATGGTGCCCAACAGGGCGATTTTCAGGAGTTTCATACGATTATCAGTTTTTTTTGTTACGTGCATATATGTGTACTTTACAAATTTAGCACATAGCGCCCACACGAAATTTTAAGAATAGACCAAAATCTTTAAAATTAGAACATGCTCCGCACGGGCGCTTGCACGATAAAAGGAGTTTCCCTATCTTTGAGCAAAACCCGGCACTAGAACATAACACAAATATGAAAAGATTTTTTCTGACCTCCTTGCTCCTGGCCTTCTGCGTGAGCCTGAGCGCCCAACAGGAAGAGGCCGTGCGCCTGTTCACCGAGAACCCGGACCGGTCTTCCAACAACATGCACTCCTATGAGTTCAATCCCATCCGGGACACGCCTGCACCCAAGGGCTACAAAGCCTTTTACATCTCCCATTACGGACGCCACGGTTCCCGCTATGAGCAGAACTCCACCTTCGCCCGCCGGGCCCAGCAGGCTTTCGCCTACCTGGACTCCCTGCACCTGCTCACCCAGACCGGAAAAGAGCTTTGGGACAAGGTGGAAAGCGTCGTAGAGGCCCACAAGGGCATGGAAGGCTCCCTGTCGCCCCGCGGCGCCCAGGAGCACCGCACGCTGGCCGCCCGCATGTCGGAGCGTTTCCCCGATATCTTCAAGAACAAAAAGCGGGAGCAGGTCCAGTGCTTCTCCAGCACCAGCTTCCGCTGCATCGTGAGCATGAACAACTTCACGTACTCGCTCAAGGAGAAACGCCCCCATCTGCAGATGAGCTTTACCAGCGCAGAGCGCTTCATGGCCTACATCAACCCCAGCCTGTACATTCCGCGTCCCGGAGACCCGCCCCGTCCCCCCTTCCCCGCCGGCGGATTCCCGCGTCCCCGCCAGGAGCAGCCCAGGGGCTTCCATCCCTTCCCGGGAGAGCCCGGCTATGACTTCACCCGCTTCCTGACCCCGCTGTTCACCGACCTGGGCGCCGCCCTCAAAGCCATGGGCAACCCCGAGCCCTTCGTGAGGGCCATCTTCACCACCGGCGGCCTGTGCCAGCTCATCGATTTCCTGGGCGTAGAAATCCTCCGCACGTATTTCACGCCGGAAGAGATCGCCTACCTGTGGGCCGACGGCAACGACTCCATCTACCGGATGTGGGGCGGATCGGCCGAGAACGGCGACGTAATCCGCTATGCGATCTGCCCGCTGCTGAAAGACTTTATCGAGAAGGCCGACGTTGCCCTGGAAGACAACTCCCACATGGCCGCAGACCTGCGGTTCGGCCACGACACCTCCATCCTTCCGCTGTTCGCCCTGCTGGGCGTGGACGACCCTCAAGGCCGCATCATGCCTTACAAGGAGGCACACAAGATGGGCTGGTACGCCTTCTTCCAGGTGCCCATGGCCACCAATATCCAGATGGTGTTCTACCGCGGCAAGAAGGGAGACGTCCTGACCAAAATCCTGTACAACGAAAAAGAGATCCTGCTGCCCGGCATCCAGCCCGTCAGCGGCCCGTACTACAGCTGGCCGGAACTCAAGGCCCATTTCTACCAGCTCATCGAGAAAGCCTCGGAGCCCTGGACCCGCGCCGCTGCAGCCGCGAAGGAAGCCGCTTAGCGCTTACGGTTTTTCCAGCAGCCTCCATCCGTCGCTTCCCAGCAGCAGCGTATCAAAGCCCAACGGAACGCGGGCGTAAAGCGCCGCTACAGGATACCGGGACAGGCTGTTGCAATGGGAACAGGAAGGCAGCGTGAGTTGGACGCCCTCCGTGCAAAGCAGGTAAAACCGGTCCCGGAGCGCATCGTAAGAGAGTGACACCGGCACGGCCTCCAGCATCCGCAGGGCACCGCCTTCCGAATAATCCAGGCTGCGTTCACTCCAGACAGTTCCCCCCGCAGAGACAAATGCTGCGGGGGTATTGTTTTTCCCCACGCCGGAGACCATCACGCTTCCTCCCCCGGCGGCTACGGCACAAAAGGCCATCTCCGGATAGAAGCCCTTGTAGAGGGCATTGAAATCCAGGATGGTCCACTGTCTGCCGTCCCGCGTGTGCAGGATCTCCCCCGCATCCGTCACGGCCCACAGCACGGCGCCGTCGGCCGCCAGGGCACACAGGCGCCCTTTGGCAGGCGTTTCTTCCCGGGAAAGCAGTTCCCCTGAAGGGCTTATGGTGAGGAAGGCCGCGCCTGTCGTATCCAGGGCGGCAAGGGTATCGTTCCAGAGAGCCAGCGCAGTGAGCGGGGCCTGCAGCGGGAACGTGCGAACAATGTTACCCGCTGCATCCAGGCGGGCCAAACGCTCCCCCACGGCGATGAAACCGTCTTCCACGGCTACGGCCGCCCGGAAAGAATCCTGCCCCCATGCAGCCGGAAGTGCGCACAGGAGCAGGATGGAAGAAAGGATTTTCCGAATCATTATTTGCTGGAACGGCTTACGATGCGGAACTCGTCAAAAGCCGCTTTCAGCGGAGCGGGTTCAGGCATGGGAGCGCCTCCCCTGCCGCCGAAATTGCGCATGAGGGCAGGCATGGTTCCACCGCAGCAGAGCACACCGGCCTTCACGTCCTTGAGCAGGGCGCGCGCCTGCCCCATCTTCTCATATTTGCGGCCGTCCACGGAATACCAGGCCGTGTACAGGTCTCCCTCTTTGACCAGTCTCAGATACAGGACATTGTCGGCACCGACGATGCCTTCCATCGGCAGGGAGACCAGGGATTTCTGCGCACCGCTCTCTTCTACCAGCAGCTGGAGCTGGCCGGCGGAAGGTCCGGCGGCGGGACGGCGGAAGTTAAAGCTGGCGCTGTAAACGAACTTCACGAAGTTGTCGTCGCACTGATAGGCCACCAGTCCGGCATTCTGGGCCGGAGCGGCGGGTGCGGTGAAACAGGTAAGCTTGGTGTCGATCGTCCAGTCCGCGTTGGCCTCCTGGACAAAGATGTTGGGGGCGTCGTTGCCGGAGAGGGTGATATCCCCCTTCCCGGAAGTGAGCACCAGGGAGCCGGGACGCTCGGTGAGCGACCACAGGGCGGCGTCTTCCCGCACCGGCTTCCACTGCCCGCCCAGGACGGGTTTCTGGAAGGTGTCGGACACGCCCTTTGTGCCGAAGTTCACGGTGAAAGTGCGGCTGTCGCCGGTGGCCTTGTCGGAGAGGGTGACAACGGCGGTTCCGGGCACGGAGGCGGCCTGCTGCACGCAGACATCGATGGAAGGATCGGAGGCCACAGCCTCTACCTTAGGGGCTTTCCCGGCCTTCATCACATAGCTGACCTGGTCGCTGGAGCCAAGCTTCACAGCCTTTCCGCCCACTTTCAGGGAGGCCAGGGTGAGTTCGGGCATCACCTTCACGGCAAAGCTGTCGGACAAGGTGACCCCGCCGGCAGTAACCGTACAGGTGATGGTGGCAACGCCCATGCGGAGGGCGGTGACGGTTCCGTCGGCCTCTACCCGGGCCACGGACGGGTTATTGCTGGTCCAGATGGCCTTGAGGCCGTTTTCGAAGCTGTCGTCGTTCATGCAGGCCGAGAAGGAAGAGCGGGTCACATCCCCGATGCGGAGCACGGTGGCGTCGGCCGACGCCCACACCGTCTTGAGCTTGCGGTCCAGGGTGCCGGAGAGGGTGGCGGTAACGCGGCCGCGGATATCGGCCGAAGAAGCGCCAATCTCGAACACATACCGGCCGGGGTCGTAGGTCATCCGGTCCTTGTCCATATCCCAAAACCAGAGGTCTGCGCAGTTGATGTCTATGGAGACGGTACGGGTCTGTCCGCGGGGGATGCTCACCCGACGGAAGCCCTTAAGGCGCTTCAGGGGACGCTCCAGCGACGCCGGACTGTCCGGGGTGGCCACATAGACCTGCACCACCTCGTCGGCGCTGACAGCCCCCGTGTTGGTGACATCCACGCTCACGGTGACAGCGTCGTTGGGGGTGATGGCACTCTTGCTGATCCGGAAGTTGCTGTATTCGAACGTGGTATAGCTGAGACCATAGCCGAAGGGGTAAGACACTTCACGGTCGAAGTACCAAAGGGTGCGGCCCTGGGCGCCGGCGCTCTTGCGCAGGTTATAGTCCGTGATGGCGGGCAGGTCCTTCACGCTCTTGAACCAGGTGGCGTTGAGTTTGCCGCCCGGGGAGACTTCGCCGAAGAGGATGCGCGGAATGGCCTCTCCCTGCGCCTGGCCGTTGTAGCCGGTCCAGAGGATGGAAGGGATGGAGGCAAGGTGGCAGAACTCTTCCACCTCCACGCAGCCCAGGGTCTGCATCACCACGATGGTGCGGGGGTTCTCGGCGGCCACGGCCTTGATCAGGGAGAGCTGGTTGCCGGGGAGCAGGAGGGTCAGGCGGTCGGCCTCCTCGGTGGCCGTATTTTCGTCGGTGCCCACGAAGACCACGGCGACGTCGGCCTCACGGGCGGCCTTGAGGGTGGCCTCGTCGATGGGGGCGTCCTGCGGGGCCTTGTACACCAGATACACCGTCTGCGGGCCGTTGAAGCCCAGTTTGAGGGCGCTGGTCTTCATGGGCATGGAGGCGCCATAGACGCCGCCCACACGGGCGCCGGAGGCCTTGGTGGCCTCTATCCGGCCAATCAGGTTGCCGTCCGGGCCGCCCACGCGGATCTCTACGATACCGCCTTCGGTGGGGATGTTCAGGCCTACGGTCAGGTTCTCGATATTGGTGATGTCCACATTGTCGTAGGCGGTCCAGGTGCCGTCGTCGATGGAACGGACCTGCTCTTCCTCACCCATGCCGGAGCCAACGGTGATGCCCGCCGCTGCGGATGTGTATTTGGTGGCGTCGTAGCGGGTTACGGTGCCGTCGGTCTTCTCCACCTCGAAGTAAGCGATATACAGAAGGTTGCTCTTGCTTTTGCTGTCTCCGCCGGTAGAAAGGGTGACATCCACGTCATAGCCCTTCTGTGCCAGATAAGCCTTGATGCCGGCGTAGGGGGAAATCATCGCAGACGCCTCCGGACGGCCGGAGTACGGTCCCAGTTCCACGTCGTCGGCCTGGGGGCCGATCAGGGCGATCTTTTTCAGGCTGGCGGGATCCAGCGGGAGGGTATGGCCTTCGTTTTTCAGCAGGACCATCGTGCGGACAGCCAGCTCGGCGGCCAGGGCGCGGTTGGCGGCGGAACTCACGCGGGAAGGTTCGGTGAGGGTGTAAGGGACCATCTGGTCCGGGTCGAACTCGCCGGTGCGCATGCGCACGGTGAACATGTTGATCAGGGCGCGGTCGATGTCGGCCATGGGAAGGATTCCTTTCTCGTAGGCGCTGATCGCGAAACGCTGGTAGATGCTGCCGCAGTCGGAATCTACGCCGGCCCTGAGGCCCAGGGCGGTGGCCTCTTCCCGGGTTTCGGCATAATAATGCCCGTTCCAGATGTCCTCGATGGCGGCGCAGTCACCGGTGACATAGCCTTTCATGCCGTAGGTCCGGCGGGCCAGGGTGTCCAGGTAGAAGGTGCTGGCCGACGTGGGCACATGGTTCACGGCGTTGTAGGAAGACATGATGGAAGGGAGCTTCTCGTCTTCGATGAGCCGCTTGTACGGATACAGGTAGAATTCCCGCATGTCCCGGCTGTCCATGTTGGAGCTGGACACGTGGCGGTCGAATTCGGAGTTGTTGGCGAAGTAATGCTTGGCCGTGGGGACGGCCTTGAGATACTTGGGGTCTGAGCCCATCAGGCCACGCACAAAGCCTCGGGCCATCTCCGCCGCCAGGAAAGGATCTTCACCGTAGGACTCGCCGGTGCGTCCCCAGCGCGGGTCGCGGACCGGTTCCACCACCGGCGACCAGAAGGTGAGGCCTTTGGTTCCGGTCTGGTAAATGGCGCGGGCCTCGTCGGCGATGGCCCCTGCCATGCGCTCTATCAGGGCGGGGTCCCAGGTGGAGCCCATGGCCACGCTGTTGGGGAAGGAAGTGGGCCCCAGCAGGCCTACGGAAGGGTTGGCGCCCGTGAGCACCCCGTGCAGGGCCTCGCTCCAGACATTGTAGCCTTTCACGCCCAGACGGGGAACGGCGGCCATGTTGTTGCCCAGCAGGGCCTGCTTTTCCTCCAGGGTGAGGCGGGATACCAGGTCCGTGGCGCGCTCCTCAAAGGAATACGCCGTGTTCAGGTAGATGGGGGTCTGGTCCTCCTGGGCCAGCGCCGCGGCACAGAGAGAGAGCAGCGCCGCGGTAAAGAAGAATTTACGGAAACAGTTCATATGGGTTTAGTGTCAGTGTCTGTCTCAAATGTACACAAAAAAAAGCAATCGGCCAAATGCATGCTGCACGGCCGATGGCGGAATGACACAATATCTAAAACCTTTGCCCGAAAAACGAGATTCAGTCCAGTTGCTTCACCGGGAAAGTAAAGTAGGTGTCCGGGTAGGGCTCTTCCCGCAGGGTGAAGTGCCACCATTCGCTGCTCAGAGGCTTGAAGCCGTGGGCGAGCATAGCCTCGCGGAGGATCATGCGATTGGCGAACTGCTCCGCGGTGATGCTGCGGCCGGCGGGGCTGGCGCTGCCATCGCCCGTATATTCCCCCGTCTCCGGGTTTCCGCAAAAGTCCGGATGGCTTTCCGGGCCGAACCAGTCGAAGGTGCCGCCCATGTCCACCTCTTTCTCCGTACGCATGTCGAAGAGGGTCAGGTCCACGGTGGAACCCCGCGTGTGGCCGCTGTACTCCATGATGTACTCTTGCTCAAAGAGGACGCTTTTGTCCAGGTCCGGGTAGAAATAGGGCTTCATCTGGGTGGCTTGCAAATCGGCCGCCCAGCGGACAAAATGGTCCACAGCCTTCTGGGGCCTGTAGGCGTCGTAAATCTTGAGCCTGTACCCCTTGGCTTTTACGTCGTCGCTCACCGCCCTGAGGGCGGCGCCGGCTTCCTTGGTGATCAGGGCGGTGGGCTGCAGGTAGCCGTCTATGCGCTCCCCCACGAAATTATACGTGCCGAAATAGCGGATTTCCAGGATAGCGTCCGGGACGGCCGTGGAGAGCGTGACAAAGCCGGAGCTGTCTTCCCGGGGCTCCGCCGCCTTTTTATTCTGGCAGGCCGACATGCCCAGTACGGCACACAGCAGCAGGAGTGAAATGTGCTTTTTCATCTGTATGACATATTACTGATTGCAAAAATAAACATATTGTCAGAAATGTAAAGGGACAGGATGGATTTTTACGGGATTTTCCGTAAATTCGCGTTACCGTTTTAATGCGAAAAGATATGACACTCGAAGAACAGATTCAGCTTTCCATCAAGGAAGCCATGAAAGCGAAAGATACCGTTGCCATGAACGCCACCCGCGCCATCAAGGGAGAGATTCTCCTTTTCAAGACCAGCGAGGGCGGCTCCAAGGAAGTCACGGACGGGGATATTCTCAAGATGATCCAGAAACTGGTCAAGCAGCGCAAGGAAGCGGCCGAGCAATTCGTGGCCGCCGGGCGCCAGGATCTGGCCGACAACGAACTGGCAGAGGCCGCCGTCATGGAGAAGTACCTTCCCAAACAGCTCTCCCCCGAAGAGGTCAAAGCCAAAGTCCAGGAAATCATCGCCCAGGTGGGCGCCACCTCCATCAAGGACATGGGCAAGGTGATGGGCGCCGCCAACAAGGCGCTGGCCGGCCTCTCCGACGGCCGCACCATCTCCGGCATCGTGAAGGAGCTGCTGGGCTAAAAGAGCCATCGGCCTGCACTGGGTGGCCTTTTGGGGGGCAGGGGATGTGCACCGTAACTGTCGGCTCAAAAAGGATCATCCCCCCCTTCAGCAGGTAATCAACTGTAAGTCAAACCCTTCCGCTTTTATTGGTGCAATTTTATTTGCACCAATAAGCATGGAATCTATTGACTGTCAGACGTTTATGTGCCGCAGTCACATGAGGACACCTGCGCGTGCAATATAGAGGTTCATTACCCGGCTGAATCTCTCTCTTCGGATGTGCATTCTAAGATTAAATTGCCTGGCAAGTCCCTGCCAAAGGCCGGTCGTTTAAACAGACATGCCCCAGATCTTCTGATTAATGTGCCTAGCATCTACTCACCTACTTTGCTCCATTTCACGCCAACCTCACTAGGGTGCACGTCCAGGTGCTCCCTACAGGGGAGTCAAGCCGATTAGGACACACGTCCAGGTGCACCCTACGGCCCCTCCCCGTTGCGATTTAGGCAGATTCTTCGTAGCTTTGCAACCCCAAAAACATACGCGATGATTAAGACCATAAAAGCTGCGGTTGCCGCCCTTCTCCTGATTCCGGCACTGCTATCCTGCACCAAAGACCAGCCTGTTCAACCCGCCCATACGCTTAACTGCCAACAGCCGGCATTCCTGAAAGCCGGAGACAAGGTCGCCCTCATCTCCCCGTCATACTTTACGCCGATGGAGAACGTGACCAAGACGGCCGACGTGCTCCGGGGCTGGGGCTTCGAGCCGGTTATCGGCCCGAACGTGGGCAAGATCGAGGCCGGAAAATATGCCGGGACGGTACAGGAACGCATCTCCGACATCCTCTGGGCCTTCCGCGACCCCGAAATCAAGGCCATCATCTGCAACCGGGGCGGCTACGGGACCATCCAGCTTGTGGACCAGATCTCCCTGACGGAGTTTTCCCGGAATCCCAAATGGCTGGTAGGTTTCAGCGACATCACCACACTCCACGAAATGCTTTCCTGCGCCGGTGTAATGAGCATCCAGGGGACGATGAGCTCGTTCCTCGCCGCCGGCGGCACAGACATCAGCAGCACCCTGGTGCGAGACCTCCTGAAAGGACAGGTCCCGCGATATGAGCTCCCGGCCCATCCGCAGAACATCACGGGCAGTGCCAGCGGCACCCTGGTGGGCGGCAATCTCATGACATTCGCGCCCGTGGTTGGGAGCAGCGCAGACGCCACCGCCTACGACGACATCATCCTGTTCATCGAAGAAGTGGAGGAATCCATGCACAATATCGACCGCCAGGTGAACATGCTCCTGAAAACCGGCGTCCTGGCCAGGTGCAAAGGCGTTATCCTGGGCGAATTCACCGACTGCGGGAAGGAACTGGATTACCAGAGCGTAGAAGCCATGCTTCGGCCCTACTTCGCGCAGTTCGGCATTCCCGTCCTGTGCGGGTTCCCGGGCGGCCACGACGACGTGAACCTCCCGCTGGTGATGGGCGCCCGCATCACCATGGATGTGCGGCAGGACGGCGCCACCCTGAGCTTTAATATCGACGGCACCCAGACACCCGTATCCACCGGCTCCGCAGTGACCAAATCCACTCCTACAAGTCTGCAGCGGAGGCTGTTCCTGTCTGGCAAAGCGCTGGCGGAATAGCCGATGCATCCCTTTGCAACGCATTATCTTTCATATCGATGTGAACTCCGCCTTCCTCTCCTGGACGGCGGTAAAAATGCTGGGCGAAGGGAAGCCGGACATCCGGCTGGTTCCTTCGGTGGTGTCCGGAGACCCGTCCGACCGACGAAGCATCATCACGGCCGCATCCATTCCCGCCAAGAAGCTGGGCATCAAGACGGCACAGCCGGTGTCGATGGCCCTCCGCACCTGCCCCTCACTGGTGATTGTCGGCGGAGACTGGATGTGGTACAAGCAGTGCTCGGAAGGGTTCATCGCCATTTGCCGAAGCTACTCCCCCGTCCTGCAGCAATTCAGTATCGATGAGTGCTTTATAGACATGAGCTTCCGCTGCAAGCGGGACAACGCGGTGGAGGTGGCCACCCGGCTGAAAAACCAGGTGCGGGACACCCTGGGCTTCACGGTAAATGTAGGGATCGGCGCCAACAAGCTGCTGGCCAAGATGGCCTCCGACTTCGAGAAACCGGATAAGGTCCACACCCTCTGGGAAGAAGAGGTGCAGGAAAAGATGTGGCCCCTGGGCGTGCGGGACCTCCTGTGGGTGGGGAAAAAGACGGAAGAACGCCTGACGGCCTACGGAATCCACACCATCGGCCAGCTGGCGCAGCTGGGGATGGGCTCGCTGACGCGCCTTGTAGGCCGAAAATTCGCCATCCAGCTGCACGAGAACGCCAACGGCCGGGACAACTCCCCGGTAGAGACAGAGGTGGCCGAAGCCAAAAGCTACAGCGCAGAGCGCACCTTTTCCAAGGACTACACAGACCCCAAGGATCTTGACCGGGCGCTGTTCCATGTGGCCTGCATCGTGGCGCACCGCATCCGCCGGGACAACTTCCGCGCCTCCACCGTGTCCATGTTCATCAAGCACAAGGACTTCACGGTGCAGCAGAAACAGACCTCCCTCACCCGCCCCACGGACATCACCGCCGTCATCCTGAACGAACCCCGCCGCATGCTCGCCGAAATCTGGGACGGAAAGTCCCCCATCCGCCAAGTCGGCCTCGGGGTGAGCAAACTCACGCACGAGTCGGCCATCCAGATGTCCCTGTTCGAAGACCCCAAACTGGAGTACTACCGCGAGTGGGACCGGCAATACGACGAAGCCCGCGCCAAGGCCGAAGACGCCCGCATGCTTGCCTACGAACGCCGCCATCCAAAAGATGATTCCCTGCCGGAAATCCACAAAAAATAGCTATATTCGCGATCATATGATCAACCTGGCAAAATCCATCAAATCCCTGAAAACCAGCTCCAAGTAACGGCAGCTAGACCATCTTCAGGCCCACAACGGAGGCGATCAGGATTACGATAAAGAACATGCGCCAGAAAGTGGCCGGTTCCTTAAAAACCAGGATGCCGATGAGGACCGTTCCCACAGCCCCTATTCCGGTCCAGACGGGATAGGCCGTGCCGATGGGGATGGTCTTGGTGGCTTTGGCCAGAAGAATCATGCTCAAGGCCGACACAATCACGAATCCGGCGTACCAGAGGGCTGCGTCCCAGCCCGCCGCCATTTTCGCCTTGCCCAGGCAGAACGTGAAGCCGCACTCGCACAGCCCGGCAACAATCAGGATGATCCAATTCATACGCTTAATGTTGTCCTCACGAGGGCTGCAGCAATACCCGGCGTCTCCTTCAGAGGGGGTGCAAAGATAAGCATTTCCGCCCAGACGGGCAAACTGCGGCCCGGCACATGTACAGATGTAGGAAAGATTTCGTACATTTGCAGAAAACACATCAGTGCATTGGTTATGAAAACGCTCGGCAACCTTCTCTGGCTCATCTTCGGCGGTATCGTCATCGCCATGATATACTACATCGTCGGCCTGATGATGTGCATCACCATTATCGGCATCCCCTTTGGCCTTCAATTGTTCAAACTGGGCACCTATGCCCTCTGGCCCTTCGGGCACGAGCTGGTGGACGGCCCCAACGAGCCGGGCTGCGTGTCAGTGGTGATGAACCTTATCTGGATCATTTTCGGCTGGTGGGAGATCGCCTTTCTCCATCTGGTGTTCGGCCTGATATTCTGCATCACAATCGTAGGCATTCCCTGGGGGCTGCAGCACTTTAAGATGGCGTTGGGATCCATCTTCCCGTTCGGCAAAGAAATTCACTGACAACCTCCCATAAGAAGCATGCGCGCTGTCATTCAAAGGGTTTCATCGGCATCCGTAAGCATTGGCGGAACCGTCAAGTCCGCCATCGGAACGGGCCTTCTCATTCTTCTGGGAGTCGGCCACGAGGACGGCCAGGAAGACATAGACTGGCTTGTCAAGAAGACGGCCGGGCTCAGGATCTTCCCCGACGAGGCCGGCGTGATGAACCGAAGCATCGTGGACGTGGGCGGTAATGCGCTGGTAGTGAGCCAGTTCACCTTGATGGCAAGCACAAAGAAGGGAAACCGGCCGTCCTATATTGGAGCGGCCGGCCATGAACGGGCTGTCCCGCTCTACGAACAGTTCTGCGCGGCACTGTCGGCGGCCATCGGCCGTCCCGTGGGCACCGGAGAGTTTGGCGCAGACATGCAAGTGGCACTCGTGAACGACGGCCCGGTTACCATCTGCATAGACACAAAGCACAAGGAGTAACCGCTACAGCCTCTCGATAATATCCTTAAGCACAGCGTTGAAGTCTATCACACGGTCCGGCTTGGGGGAATAGCCCAGGATGACAACCACAAGTTTTTTGGACGGGACGATATAGATTTCCTGGCCGTCGTGCCCCCGGCAGGAGTACATGTCTTCAGGGACGTCGGGGCACTCGCGGCAACGGTTGAGCCAGAAATACGAACCGTACTTGCCCTCGCTCGCCGAAGCGGGAGTGACCGTGTAATCCACCCATCCCTCCGGAAGGATGCGCTCCCCTGCTATGCAGCCGTCGTCCAGATACATCTGGCCGAACCGGGCATAATCGCGGGCGGTCACATAGAGGTAGGAAGACCCCACGGGCGTTCCGCTCATATCCGGTTCAAAATGGGGATTGGCTATCGCGAGGGGCGCAAAAAGGCGTTCCCGTATGTAGGAGAGGAAAGCTTTGTCCGAGGGGAATTTCCCGCGCAGATACCGCATGACCAGATTGGTGCTGCCGCTGGAGTAGTACCAGTGCGTACCCGGCTCATTCTCCAGCGGCATGGAGAGGGCGTAAAGGCCCATGTCGGTTTCCCGGTGAAGCATAAGGTTCACGTCCGAGCGGTTTCCGTAATTCTCGTTCCAGCGGAGGCCGCTCTGCATCTGCATGAGGTCGTTGAGGGTGATCTCCTTCCGGCCGTCTTCCTGCCACTGCGGGATGGCCATGGGCGCATGGATATCCACGAGCGAATCTCCGACCATGATGCCCACAAGGGCGTTCGTGAAGCTCTTGGCCATGCTCCAGCTCAGGAGCTGCGTCTGCGCCGAGATGCCGCTGTCGTAGCGCTCGGCAACGACTTTCCCCTCATGCAGGACGACGAAGGCGAAAGGATGCCCGTTATAGCTGCGTCGGTCCACGAGGGCTTCGGCGATGGGTTCCAGACGGGCCCGGATGACCGAGTCTCCAGGTTCCAGATAGTCCTGGTAGTGGTCCCGGGGCAGCGGATACGCGGCTTCAAGGAAAGCCTCCTTATCCTTTCCACGGAGGAGCGTAACGCCGTATCCTTCCCGGTAAACGGCGGTCGCCTTGGCCCAGAGGAAACGGCTGGTGACGGTCTTATTCTCAAAGTCCACCTTGTTTTTGTTGAACTTGATGAAAGAGAAGTTCAGGTCCAGCGCCTCTACGTCGGCCTGGCTGCGGCCCGACACGAACACCGCCGAGGCAAGGTTCTTTGCCGCATAGCCGGTGATAATCGGCATAAGGGTATTGAGGTAGATGCACCCGCCCAGCAGGACTGCGGCAAGGGCGGCGCAAACGATACCGATAATCTTTTTTCTCGAGCTTGTCATCTTGAAGATATTGGATTTCACTTTATTTCACGCAGTTTAATTCTTCCTGGTAGGCATATCCCCCGCTGGCGAGAAGACGGTCCATCTCTTCCCGCTCGATGCCATAGCAATAGCAAATCTGGTCCAGGTTGTCGAACTCTTCGTCCCGCAGGAGGAAATTGATGCTCGACACCAGCATGGGGATGTCGGAAACCGGCAGGTGATCCATACTGCGAAGATACGCATTTTTTACCGAATCCGCTTCGCCGGTCCTTTTTCTAAGCCTGGCGGCATAATAATTGAACCGTCTCTGCCTGACGGATATACGCACTGAACTGCACCATGACCCTCCGGGACCGCATATCACTCACTCTGCGCTTTGGAAAAGCTTTGTTCCTGATTGGCGCGGTGTATAATGTGGTATGCGCCGGATTTCAGACAGGCGGTTTTTCCTATACCTACATGGTGGATTCCTTCATCATCAAGGCTGTGGTTACCGCCATCGCCGTGTATCTGATGAACCAGTTCAGGGACCGGGACGCCATTTTCTTTTATGTCAACCTGGGGCTATCCCGCAGGAAATTGCTCTTCAGCGTTATCCTGGCCGATTTCCTGGCCCTAGCTATCCTCATGTTCATCATGCATCTGATCTATGGATAAGCACTCACTCATCGTGGACAGCGTGGTGGTCCGATTCGGCCAGAAGACGGTCCTGAGCGGCGGTTATATCACCTCCGAGACGGGCATGGTCACCGGCCTCCTGGGCCGAAACGGCGCCGGCAAATCCTGCATGTTCCGGGCGCTGATGGGCGGCCTGCGGGTAGAGAATGTGATGGTAAGCATGGACGGGATGCCGATAGACCGGAGATTGATCGGCCGGTTCATCAAATACCTGCCCCAAGGCCGACTGATTCCGGAAGGGATGAAACTGAGGCGGGCCTTTGATCTCTATGGCGTGAACTACTGGAACTTCGTGAACCGCTCACCCAAGTTCTCCCGCCACCACGACTCGCCCATCTATGAGCTTTCCGGCGGCGAAGCCCGCCTGGCCGAACTGTATCTGGTTTTGCTGAGCGACGCCCCCTTTTACATTCTGGACGAGCCGTTTACGCAGGTGGATCCCGTGAACATCGACGAAGTCAAAGCGCTTATCCGGGAGCGTAGCAAAGACCACGGCATCATCGTCACCGACCACAACTACGACGCCATCTCTTCCGTGGCCGACAACCTGTTCGTGATAGCCGACGGCTACACCAATCCCGTCCAGTCCAGGGAGGACCTGGTCAGGCACGGTTATCTGCGGGCAGAAGATTGAAATAGTCCTGCATCACAAAACAGACGCAACACGGTGTGCAGACATTCGGCCAGGTGTCATTCCGGGCAGTTCTCGCAGTAATCGAAAGCTGCTTTCACCAGAAGGACGACGGCAACGACATACAGGCTGACAGAAAGGATAATCTCGAACATGGCTCAATGGGTTTTATGCCCACAAAGATAGGCCCGCCTTGAGCCAAAGTGCTGCGCATGCGAAAAAAACGGACTCAAACGACCCGATTTGTGTGTATGTTCTATGCGTAAAGCCAAAAAGGATTATCTTTGCGTTATATCTTGAATATGATGATAGAGAACAAGACCCTTGACTCCCTCCGCGGGAGAGACATTATCCTTTTCGTTGCGGACCGTGACGAGATCTCTGAGTCCGACGTCCGTTTTCCCGTCGTCTATACCGGCATGGGAAAGATACGTATGTACAGTGCCCTGGTGAAATGGTATGAGTCGCGGCAGCATGACGTGAAGCCCATCATCCTCAACATCGGAAGTGCCGGATCGGCCAAGTATCCGATAGGAGAGATCGTGAACGTGGGGAGCTTTGTCAACGGAGGCAGCGAGCTCATCTATGACCGTATAGACCTTCCTGTGGAGGGGGCTACGGTGTTCTCCGGCGACTACTTCATGAGCACGCAGACCTTTCCCCCGGAGCAGGTGAAGGCCCTCTCCGCGCAATACGACCTCTTTGACATGGAAGCCTATGCCGCCGCCCTCTTCTGCAAGGAGAGAGGCCTTCCGTTCTACTGCCTGAAGGCGGTCTCCGACAACCTTGACGGAACGCTCAAGGACTGGCGCGGAATCCTCGGAGACATCCGGGAGAAATTCGTGGAACTGCTCAAAACACTGTCATTTCCGGATTTAGGTTAACTCAGAAGGGGTGCAGTTTTCCACCTAGCAGGAAATGGAGAAGTAAAACGAACGATTCGCTTTTCCAAAAGTGATTTTTAAAAATAATTTCGCTTTTCCAAAAGTGATTTGTATATCTGTGCCGATAAAGGATATCAGCGATGTCAGCGGCTGCTATCCCCGATATTCAGAAGGCGATTCGCCCAGGTACCGCTGCACATAACGGCTGAAATAGGCCGGCGAGGAGAAGTTGAACATCTCGGAAATGTCCACGAAACTGAGGCTCCTGTCTCTGAGCTGGCGGGAAATGTCCAGGACCGTGAAGCGGTTGATCCACCAGTTGGCCGAATTGCCCGTGATGGACTTGCTGATTTCGGAAAGGTACTTCGGAGCAATGCAAAGTTCTGAAGCATAGTAGGTTACCTCCCGGTTTTTTCGGTAATCTCCCCGCTCCAGCATACCGATAAACCGCTGCATGACGGATGCCGACTGGCTCTGAACCTCTACCAATCCATTGATGCGGGCATGGAAATCGTAGAAGTCCAGGATGAGCGTCTGGATGGTGCTGACCATCAGGTCATCCAGGAAATGGTGCCAAACCATCATACGGCGCCGTCCGACTTCCTCGAAATCCCTCAGGCATCGTTCAAACTCTTCATCCGTAAGATGCATGACCGGATCCTGCGCCAGGGACAATGAACCGCGCATCCCGTAGTTGTTATTCGGAGTGGACTTCTCAATGAAAACAGGATCCACATAGATGACTTCCACCCGGAAATCCGCAGATGGCCTGACCGCCGTGACCAGCTGGGTGGCCCGGATGATCGTACAGTCTTTTTCCCGGATGGTCAACGTCGTATCGTTGTAGTTGATTTCGCAACTTCCTTCCAGACAAAGGATGTGGGCAAGGTGCAGCGCCACCTCGCCTTCGCCGATGCCTTCCAGGGTATTACGGATGATGATCTCGTCAGTCATTATAGCAAATATATAATGATTTTCTGACAAAACACTGACCCTTTCCATTTTTTCCGTTCCAACGGACACTTTTCCGGTTTTTTCATATCCGCCGGTATTACTCGCATTTTTTACGGAAAAAAAGGAAACATGAAAACCGTTGTCTAGCTTTACCTTTGCCTCTGTAAAAAAGCATAAAATAGAAATGAGAACCCGCAGACTGGGAAAACTGGAGGTCAGCGCCATCGGCCTCGGATGCATGGGAATGAGCCATGCATATGGAAATCCTGCCGATAAACAGGAAATGCTTGAACTTGTGGCACTTGCCGTTGACAACGGCGTAACGCTGTTCGACACTGCCGAGGTCTATGGGACACCGGAGGAACCGCATCACAATGAATCACTGATGGGCGAGGCCATTAAGCCCTATCGCGACAAGGCGGTAATATCCACCAAGTTCGGCCTTCGCTTCGACTACGACAGCAAAAACTGGAACCTGCCTGTAATTGCCGATTCGCGTCCGGAAAGCATCCGCCGGAGCATCGAAGGGTCGCTCAAGCGCCTGCAAACTGACCATGTGGACATCTATTTCCAGCACAGGACCGACCCCGCCGTGGAACCGGAAACTGTGGCGCAAATGATGGCCGACCTGATCCGGGAAGGTAAAATCCTCCACTGGGGTGTGTCCGAAGCTTCGGAAGACTACATCCGCCGCGCCCATGCCGTCACCCCGCTCTCTGCCATCCAGAACCGCTACTCGATGATGGCCCGCTGGCACGAAAGCCTTTTCCCCCTGCTGGAGGACCTGGGCATCGGTTATATGGCATTCTCTCCGCTTGCAAATGGCCTGCTGAGCGAACAATACCAGGCAGGATGCGCCTTTGACAAGACCACCGACTATCGCGCTGGAATGCCGCAGTTCAAGAAAGAAAGCTTTGAAACCAACAAGGAGTTGTTCGCCCTGGTGGACGGTCTTGCCGATAAATACAAGGCTACCCCAGCTCAAATCTCGCTGGCCTGGATGCTCTGCAAGAAGCCCTGGATCGTTCCCATCCCCGGTACCCGCAAGTTCTACCGCTTGAAGGAGAACATCGGTGCGGCCGATATCCATATTTCCCTTGAAGAACTCGCCGCCATCGACAGGGCGCTGGACACGATGTCCATGAGCGAAGTGTATGGTGGCACCCAAGTCATCAAACAATGAAACGAACGTTCAGCCTTTTACTCTCCGCCGGGAACGAGACCCCTACAGGTTCAACTTCTTCAGCCAGGCATCAACCTGCGGGAACTTCGTGTCGATGTCCTCGCCGTTCATCTTGGTGGTGATGACGGCAAGACCTTCCAGATGAGAGGCGTCAGGCGTTGCCTTCACAATGTCCTTGAGGGTGTTGTATTCGGCGGTATAGGCCGTGCAAAGCGGAATTACTGTCTTGCCGGACCAGTCCAGGCCGGACTTTTCCAGGAAGGTGCGGACAGGCATCGGGGCGGTGTACCACCATACAGGGACGGCGACGATGACGGTTTTGTACTGCTCAAAGTTCTCCGGGAGGCCTTTGATGGCAGGGAAAACATGATTGTCGACCTCATTTTTCGCATCCACGGTGCAAGGATCAAATGTCTTTTCATGATAATCTACAGATTAATGGTTTTCAGCCAATTGGCAATATAGTCGGCAATCACGTCATTGTTCTTCTCCTGGAACAGGAAGTGGCTGTTGCCGGTAATTCCCTCGTCGGGGAGATAAACCACCTTTGCGTTGCCACCGTCGGCATTGTAATGCTCGGCGAAGTCGCGGCACTGGGCCAGGACCGACTGCCAGAAGCCGGTGGACTGGATGTCTTCGGGACCGTTCAGGATGTAATCGCCGAAGAGGAAGAGCATGGGCACCTTGGCATCCAGGAACTTCTGATACTCGGGAGATCCCGGGAAAGGACCGAAGCCTGGCTCTACGGCGATGATGGCAGCGATGTTGTCCGCATCCGTAGCCCAACCGACACGACCGCCCTGGGAATGGGTTATGTAGATGCTCTTCTTTCCGGTGAGGGACTTGACATCGGCCAGAACAGCACTGAGGGCCTTGCCGAAGAGGGCTTCGTCGTAGTTTCCGGTGTTCGGCGTCATTTGGCAGAAGAACTGCGCCTGGGCATCGGCCCCTTCCGGGAACTGGGAACCTTCGTAGCGCTCCGGGGCCACGCGGCCGATACGGAAGTGCGTGTACCAGGCCTGCTCGCCCACTTTGAACTTGTCGCCGTCCACGTCACCTGGGTCATTGACTATGAACTCGGTCGCTCCAGCGGCACCCCTGCGGGGCTGGTCCACCAGGAAGACGCCATAGCCCTTGCGAAGGAAGAGGTCGCTCCAGCCTTCGCGTCCGTCCGGCGTGGCCTGCCAGCCGGTGCGGGTCTGGCCGTAGCCGTGCAGGAAGACGATGGGGTTTCCGTTGCCATCCGCAGGAATCTGGTAGAAGGTGTTGGCGTGGTCCACGTGGGTGGTAGTTCCGGCGCGTGTGGCATCCATCCAGTTCTGGGTGGGGTCATAGTCTCCGGGAATGGGAGCCGTGACGGTTCCGCCGGAAGAGAAAACGCCTTGTTTTTCAATGACGATTCCTTTGGGAGAATGGTTGCAGCAAGCGGCAAGGAGCAGCACGGTTAGCAGAGGCAGGATTCTCTTCATTATTGTCTATTGGATTGGATGATATCGTTCAGAGAAACGTTGGGATGGCGGTAGCGGGCCTCCGGATTCCTTTCTCCGGGGAAGCCTTCACGGGCGGATTTGAGGGTAAGGGCCTTCTGGGGGCAGTTTTGCACGCAGGCCAGGCAATACTCACAGTTGCCGCTGAACTCAAGGCCGTCCGAACCCAAGCGGAAATTCTTGTGCGGGCATACCTTTTCGCAGGTCATGCAACTGACGCAGCGGTCCGGCTTCAACTCCAGCAGGCGCTCTGCCGTCATGGAGAAGCGCTGGTCCTGCATCCCCTTGAGCATCTCCTTGTTGAAGAAGCCCATCTCGGCGGGTGCGATGAAGTCCTTGTGCGCGCCCACCTCTTCGAGGATGGTGGCCAGAGCCTCGTCCGTGTGCTTGTCGATAGCGATCTGCTGGTTCATATCGAAGACGGGCAGATAGTTGTCCACCATCAGGATAGGACGGATGTAGTTGTTCTTGACGCCATGCTCCTGGCAGAATTCGTCCCAGTACTCGGCCACATTGACGCAGGCGTTGCCGTAGGTAATGACCGAGAAGATATAGGGAGCCTTGAACGTTCCCTTGGACACGAATTCCCGCACGATCTTGGGGATGGCCCCGGCATAATCCGGACAGACGAAGGCGATTTCGTCGGCCTCGTAGACAAGGTCAGTTTTCTTGAGCTCCTGAGGAATACTCAAAGGTGTATCCGAGAACTGGCGGGCCACAAACAGGGAGTTGCCGGTTGCGGTAAAATAGAACACGAGTCTCTTCTTTCCGCGCTGGCGATCCTTGATAATGGCTGAATGAGTAAGCGGGGCAATTCCGGCCATCGCCGCTGCGGCCAAGGAGATTCCCATCCATTTGAGTGCGTTTCTTCTGTCCATACGATAAGTTGTTGATGTTTATATGGCAAAGATACAATGTGATCCGTGTCTGATTGTTTCCAAAAAGGCGGAAAGAAAGGACAAAAACGCAGAAACCTTTGATTGCGAAGCAACACATACATATAAATTCATACGAATCTAAATGAAACTAAAATAAGGGACGGATACAAAAATGGGAGGTTTTTAGCCCGTTATCCGAGAAGGTCTTGGAGAGTTACGAAGCTGCTGACGGTGTCTGTCCGGGCGTTTTCCTTGACCGGTTTGACGGTGATGAGGGTTACGAGAATGTTCTTGTCCGTGCCGGTTTCCTGCTGGAATGTGCTGACGCGATTGTCTATCTTCTCGGCTTTTGAAGCCCTCCGGGAACGTTTTGGGGCCACTTTTCGTGCCCGCACGCCACTTGGTGAGCTCGCCGGGAACATTTTGGGAAAGGTGTACGGCATTTTTGGGGAAAGTCGATTTTTATGCGGGAGACCTTCCCCGCAGATAATGGGCTACAGCAGCCTAGAAGGTCGATTCGCTGGGGAAGGTGTAGTCTCTAAAAGAGGCCACTGAAAAACCCCATCCATAAAGTATAAA
>ODAI014283237.1_pt1 | contig 25808 bp, 23 predicted proteins | sample 1539321 | NCBI WGS metagenome assembly ODAI01 (sample SAMN02144231, study PRJEB22623) | gut metagenome | biome: sheep rumen | host: Ovis aries | place: New Zealand
TCGAGGTGAGAATTGAGAATTGAGAATTGAGAATTGAGAATTGAGAGTTGAGAATTGAGAGTTTGTGATAAAGTAAAAGGTAAAAACTAAAAACTAAAAGGGTGGGCGGAGTTGGGAGTTGAGAGTTGAGAGTTGAGAATTGAGAGTTTGTGATTTCGTTCTCCATTCTTCGTTCTCCATTCTCAATTCTCAATTCTTAATTTGACTGGAGGCCTTCTTCACTTATATGGGTTCGGGGTAGTCGACTAGCACTACTTTGACTGCGGAGTGGGCGGCAATGGTGCGGGTGTGTGCTACGTTGGTGTCGTTGTATTGGCGCGGTGTGTCCCAGATGTGTATGTTGTGGTTAGGGAAGGTGTTGGGCAGGAGGGGGAAAGTGTGGTAGTCGCCGCTGAGGGCGTCGGGGTGGAGTTCGGATATTTGCTGGCGGGTGAGTTCTTCCCACTCTTCTTCGGACCGGCCGGACCAATAGATGTTGTCTACCCACAGGATGACGTGCAGGCCTGAGTCTTTGAGGGTTTTGAGGGCTTGGTGGTTCATGCTTTCCACCATGAGTTGGTCCCGGATGCCCCATTTGCGCACTTCTTGGCATATGTGGTGGCTGATGCGCTCGGCGTTTTCGGTGGTGAGGTTTTTCATGTCCAGCCAGTAGTAGTTGGTCTCGGGGTGGCGCAGGGAGTCGAACCAGGCCCCGAGGGTGAGCCCTTTGAGGGTGTCGCACAGTTCGTGGCCTAGGAAGATGGCGTCTTGGTAGGCGGAGTAGTTGAGGTCTATCTCCATGCCGTCGAATTTCTCTTCGGCCTGGCGTCCCAGCCACACGCCGGTGGCCCCGTGGGCCCATATCTTGGAGTCGGGATAATGGAAGTTGTGGGTGCACCCGCTGAAGACCAGCACTGCCAGCAGGAGGAGAGTTGAGAGTTGAGAATTGAGAGTTGAGAGTTGAGAGTTGAGAGTTGAGAATTGAGAATTGAGAATTGAGAATTGGCTTCCGCTTCGGTGTAGTTCTCCATTCTCCATTCTCAAATTAAGAGTTGTCTTCTGCTTCTGTGTAGTTCTCCATTCTCCATTCTCCATTCTCAATTTAGAATGGGGGTGTCTTTTATTTGCCATATTCTATTGTTATTAGTATGTTCGAGAGGGTGAGGCTGCTGCCGGGCTGCCAGTTGTGAGGGTCTTTGGTGGCGTTGAGGCTGACGTGGAGGTTGTTGTTCTGAGTTGGGTTGAGGGCGAATTCTTTGGTGGCGTAGAATCGGCCGTCGCCGGAGATGGCTTTGGCCGAGGGGGTGAAGTACCACTGGCTGCCGAGGCTGAAGATGAGGTTGGGGTATTGGTCTATGCCCCAGTTGCCTTCGACTGTGGCATCGGCCTCTATGGTGACGCGGACAGTGCTGTAGTCTTTGGTGCCCAGCAGCTGCCGGCCGGTGATGATGTCGGCCAGCGGGGGCTCGGACTCGGCCGTTGTGCCCAAGGGTACGGCATAGCACACCTCATTGTGGAGGTAGCCTTTCTGCACGGTGGTGTACTCTCGTGCGGCTGTGGGATGGGCGGTGAGGTGGTTGGTGAGGTAGGTGTAGGAGTAGAGGTAGCGCATCAGTTCCAGCTGTCGGCGGCAGGTGTGCATGGCTGTGGTATCGGTGCAGGGGTGCAGCAGCAGGTTGGTTCCGAAATGGTAGAGGCGTTCGGGCTGGGTGCGGCTGGCTGCCTGGTAGTAGTAGCTGTGGTAGACGATTTCTTGGATGGAATGGACGTAGTTGACCACTAGCAGGGTCTTGGGGGTGGGTGCCAGGTCGTCGCCTAACCAGTGGACGGAGGGGTGGGAGGGAAGGTCGTAGTGGGTGGTGAGGAGGCGGTAGAGGGCGGGGGCCACATCGTTGTGAGTTACTACATGTTGGAATTCGGCATTCCGCTCCAGCAGGGGTGACCACAGGATGAGGGGCACATGGTGGTAGGAGAGTTGGTCGCCCGATTTGCGGCCAGAGGAGTGGTCGCCGGTGACGACAAAGAGGGTGTTTTCATAGCCGGGGAGCTGGCTGTAGTCGCGGAAGAATTGGCGTAGGGCATCGTCGGTGAAGAGGCAGGCTGGGAAGAGGGTGGGCAGTTTGCCCTCGCCCGCTTTATGAGGGATTTGGGAGGCTCGGCGGTCATAGTCGCGCTGGCGGGTTTCGTTGGCCAGTTGCATTGGCTCGTGCATGGTCATGGTGATGACCAGTGAGAAGAAGGGGGTTTTCGGTGCTCGGCGCGAGAGGTCTGCCAGGTCGCACAGGGTGCGGTGGAAGAGGGTGTCGTCCTCGTAGCCCCACCAGTTGGTTTGTTGGCTGGCAGGCAGTTGCTTGTACTCTTCATATAGGGGCGAGAGGTAGTCGACTTGTTGGGCGCTGAGGTATTCGTAGATGCAGTCGAAGTTGAAGTCGCCCGTATAATAGACCCGTGTGTTGTAGCCTGCTGCTTTGAGCAGCGAGAAGAGCGAGTTGTGGTCGGGCATGATGCCGAACTGGAAACAGCGGGGCCCGCCCACCGAGCCGGTGATGGCAGGCACGGCGCCATAGCTGCGCGTGGTGGTGGAGAGGCAGTTGGGGAAATAGATGCCGGTGGCGGCCAGCGAGTCCACGAAGGGCATGGCTCCGGTGTGCATCATGTCGGCCCCGAGGGATTCTACCAGGATGACGACCACGTTGGGTGCCTGGCCCGTGCCCTGCCTAAAATAGGGCGAAAGAAAAGCACCCGCGGGGGTGGGCCGTTCTAGAGGGTAGAGGCTGTCCATAGGTTGCCCCCACTCGGGATGGGTGGCCAGGAGTTCGGCCACGAGGGCGCCGTCGTAGGCAACTGTGGCCTCGCCAGAGGTGCTGGCGGTATGGGAGGTGCGCAGGTAGTCGTAGCTGTCGGCCACCAGATGGTGGGTCTTGTTGAGGATGTAGTAGGCGTATTGGTCCTTTACTAGGTGCGAGAGTTTGAATATCAGCGACAGAAGCATCATCACCCCCATCACCACGGCCACGGCCCATGCGGCCTTGGAGGGCCGTTTGGCACGCCACAAGGCCAGGGCCACAAAGCCGCCCATCAGCAGGAGGGTCATCGCCAGGGGCAGCAGCACTCCCACGGCACCACGGATGGCTGTCAGGGTCTCGCCCAGTGGGCGTGCCACCAACTCGCACCCCAGGAGGAAGCCGTTGTGCCGCACATACATCGTCAGCCCCACTTCGGCCAGCAGCAGCAGGGCAAAGAGCCCCGCCACGACGGCGGTGGCCACTTTTTCTGAGAGAAGCCTTATAAGCAGGTACAGCCCCCCTATGCCTAGGGCTGCCCATGAGGCCACCACTAGGTTATAGACCGTCCCGTTGAGCCATACGCTTGCATCGCCGATGCCCAGCGTGAAGTATTCCACCGCCTTGAGCACCGTCAGGGCGATAAGATACACCCCCACTATGGCCAAGTAGCGGGCTAGGGAGGACTTGAAGCTGTGATTATTCATAATGGTTTCTTGGCATCAATCTTGGCTTGGAACTTGGCACTGTCGATGACGAAACGCTCGTGGCGACCCTCGCCGATGAGGCCGCACTCGTCGTAGGCCTTCACCTCGAACACCAGTCGGCGGCGGTCCACCTCCACCAGCTGGCTTTCGCACCACACGCGCATTCCCACGGGGGTGGCGGCGCTGTGGGTGACGTTCACTAGGGTGCCCACGGTGCCTTGTCCCTCTTCCAGATAGGGGAGCACGCTCTCATAGCAGGTTTGCTCGATGAGGGCAATCATCATGGGGGTGGCAAATACTTTGACCAGTCCGCTGCCGATATGGGCGGCGGTGAGCTGGTCGGTAACTGTCTGTTCGAGACGGCCTTTTATTCCTGTTGTTATCATACTTGCAATTGTGATTTCTGATTTCTGAATTGTGAGTGTGGGCGGTGCCTATATCATTGTTGCACCAATTCTGACATTTCGAGGGGCAGGTCGGTGGTGACGAAGTCGACCCCCAGCTCTATCAGTTGGCGGGCGATGTCCACCTCATTGACGGTCCATGCGTTCACCGTCATGCCCAGCTGATGGGCTTCGTCCACCCAGTCGGGATGTTCCAGGAGCACCCTGTAGTGGTAGTCGATGCCGCTGAGCCCCATTTCCTTCAGTTCGCGGGGTGAGCGGTCGCCCCCCAGGTAGGCCACGTCGGCCTCGGGCATGAGGCTCGCCAATTGGCGGCACACGTCCAGGCTGAACGAGATGAAGCAGACTTGGTTCTCAAGATGGTGGCGAGTGACATATTCTTTGACAATGGAGGTGGCCACATCCACTTTCTCGGGTTGCGACGGGGGCTTTATCTCGAAAAAGAGGCGTGTTTGGCGGCCCCGATGTTGCTGCTCTTCCACCGCCTTGGCATAGCTCTCTAGGAAGAGGCTGAGGGTGGGCATCACCTCGCCGTTGGAGAGGCGGGCCGCGGGGTGCTCCATGATTTCGGCATGGTGGGTCTCGCCGATGGCCATACCTTGGAGGTGTGGGTCGTGGAACACTACGGGCACGTTGTCGGCAGTCAGCTGCATGTCGAACTCGGTGCCGTAGAAATCATGGTCCACTGCCAGCTGCATGGCATAGATGCTGTTCTCGGCCGAGCCATCGTATTTGTGGAAACCGCGGTGGGCCACGATGCCCACTTTTTCTGAGCCGCCTTTGCCTTCGGGGACGGTGTTTTTTGGCTGTGCTTGCCCGGCGGCGACATTGGCCGTCAGGGCCAGCAGCGATGTGACTATTAAACTAACCAACCGTGTTGTGATCATTGTCTTATAAATCTAAAAGAATCAGTGTCCATAATCGGACAGGAATTTGATGCGCATCAGGCGTATTTCCTGCTCGGTGTAGTCCTCGTCGTCGGCAAACTCGTCGTAGGCTTCCTGCAGGTCGCCGCTCTCCGACTCGCGCCAGTAGTCGAGCAGCACCTCTTGGTGTTCTGGCTCGATATTCTCGTCGATGTAGTAGTTGATGTTCAGTTTGGTGCCAGATGAGATGATGCGTTCTATTTCGCCCATCAGTTCGTCCATGGTCATGCCCTTGCCGCGTGCGATGTCGTCCAGCGATTTGCGGCTGTCGATGGAGCGGATGATGTAAATCTTGTTCTCCGACCGATGGGCCGCGCTGTGCACCACGATGTCCTGCGGCCGCTCAATCTCGTTGTCTTCGACGTAGGATTTGATGAGGTCCACAAAGGGGGCGCCATATTTTTGAGCCTTGGCGATACCCACACCCTGGCAGCGGCTCAGCTCCTCCACGTTGCAGGGATATTGGATGGTCATGTCCTTGATGGAGCGGTCTTCGAAGATGACGTGCAGGGGCAGTTTCTCTTTCTGAGCAATATACTTGAGCAGGCTTTTCAGCTGTATGTATAGGGCTTCGTCGCCCGCCGCGGCCGCACCGCCCGAGGGCACCACCTCTTCGTCCTCGTCCTCCATGGCGCCGCTGCTGTAGTTGTGGTCGCAGGTGACGAAGATGTTGTAGGGCTTCTTGATGAACTTGTGGCCTGCGGGGGTCAGCTTCAGCACGCCGTACATCTCTATCTCCTTGGTCACCAGCTTCTCGAACACGGCCTGTCGCAGCACCGCCTTCCAGAAGAGGTCGTCGTGGTCTTTGCCTTGGCCCCATTGCTCCAGGGTATCTTGCCGGTAGACCTTGGTGTTGTTGTTCTTGCGCCCCATCATCACATCCACTATCTCCTTGGCCTTGAAGGCCTGCTTGGTGGCCAAAATGGTTTCTAGGGCATACTGCATCTCTTCCTTGGCCGGAATCTTGGGTTTGGGGTGCAGGCAGTTGTCGCAGCAGCCGCAGTTCTCCTGGTTGTAGTCCTCGCCAAAATAGCGCAGCAGGTTCAGCCGTCGGCAGGCCGACGACTCGGCATAGCTCACCACCTCCTGCACCAGCTGCCCGGCCATCTCCTGCTCGGTGATGTTCTTGTCGGTGAAGAATTTATAGAGCCGCTCCACGTCGTGCTCGGAGTAGAAGGCGATGCACTTGCCCTCGCCGCCGTCGCGGCCCGCGCGGCCGGTCTCCTGATAGTAGCCTTCGAGGCTCTTGGGTATGTCGTGGTGGATGACGAAGCGCACGTCGGGCTTGTCGATGCCCATGCCGAAAGCAATCGTGGCCACAATCACGTCCACCTCCTCCATGAGGAATTTGTCCTGATTTTCGGCCCGTACCTTGTTGTCCAGCCCCGCATGATAGGGCAGGGCCTTGATGCCGTTGAGGGTCAGCATCTCGGCCAGGTCTTCCACCTTTTTGCGCGTGAGGCAGTAGATGATGCCGCTCTTGCCCTCGTTCTCGCGTATAAATTTGATAATCTCCTTGTGCAGATCAATGCTGGCAGCAGGTTTGGGGCGCACCTCGTAGTAGAGGTTGGGACGGTTGAAGGAAGAGACAAACAGCTGCGCGTTTTCCATGCGCAGGTTCTTGATGATGTCCTGTTGCACCTTAGGGGTGGCCGAAGCCGTGAGGGTCAGAATGGGCGAGTGGAGGCCGACGCTGTCGATGGCATCGCGCAGGCGGCGATATTCGGGGCGGAAGTCGTGGCCCCACTCTGAGATGCAGTGGGCCTCGTCGATGGCAAAGAAGGAAATCTCGATTTGCTTTAGAAACTCCACCGTGTCCTCCTTCGAGAGGGTCTCCGGAGCCACATAGAGCAGCTTGGTGCCCCCCTTCAGCAGGTCGTCCTTCACCTCTTTGGCCTGTGCCTTGGAGAGCGACGAGTTCAGGAAGTGCGCCACGCAATCCTGCCCCGAGGTGTAGCGCACCGCGTCCACCTGATTTTTCATCAGTGCTATCAGGGGCGATACCACGATGGCCGTGCCCTTGCTTATCATGGCCGGAAGCTGGTAGCAAAGCGACTTTCCACCCCCCGTAGGCATGATAACAAAGGTGTCCTTCCCCTCCAAAATACTCTGGATGATGGCCTCTTGGTCTCCTTTAAAGTTATCAAAACCAAATATTTCTTTTAACTTTCTATGCAAATCTATCATAATCCAAAAAAAACATGTAATTTTGCAGTCCAAAGTTAGCAAAAAATATTTAAACTACAGAAAAAATTTAACCTTGAAGACCTCCATAGAAATACAAGACATTGCAAGACACGTCATTGCAGATGAAAAAAAAGCAATCGAAGGACTGGAAAAATTCGTCAATGACAGCTTTTCAGAGGCTGTAGAAACCATTTTTTCGGCCTCCGGACGTGTGGTTGTAACCGGCATTGGCAAGAGTGCCAACATCGCCTCCAAAATCGTCTCCACCCTCAACAGCACCGGCACTCCTGCCCTCTTCATGCATGCCGCCGATGCCATCCACGGCGACCTGGGCATGCTCCAACCCCACGACGTGGTCATCTGCATCTCCAAGAGCGGCGACACCCCCGAAATCAAAGTCCTCATCCCTTTGGTGAAAAACTTCGGTAACCGCCTCATCGCCATCGTGGGCAACCCCGACTCCTTCCTGGCCCACGAGGCCGACACGGTCCTCCTCACCACAGTGCCCCACGAGGCCTGCCCCAACAACCTGGCCCCCACCAGCAGCACCACCGCCCAGCTGGTCATGGGCGACGCCCTGGCCGTGGCCCTCATCGAGTGCCGCAACTTCACCGCCCGCGACTTTGCCCGCTTCCATCCCGGCGGCGCCCTCGGCAAACAGCTCTACATGCGTGTCGCCGACCTCTACCGCCAGAACGAGAAACCCCAGGTCCCCCTGTCGGCCTCCATCCGCGACACCATTTTGGAGATGACCTCCCGCCGCCTGGGCTGCACCGTCGTCGTCGACCCCCAGCGGCCCGATGTTGTCCAAGGCATTGTCACCGATGGCGACCTGCGCCGCATGCTTAACGGCGGCGCCCCCCTCGACGGCCTCACCGCCGCCGACATCATGTCGCCCCATCCCAAGACCATCGCCGAGAACGAGTATGCCGTAGCCGCCCTCCACCTCATGCGCACCCACAGCATCACCCAGCTCATCGTCACCGACCCCCAAGGCCGCTACCTAGGCATCGTCCACCTTCATGACATCCTCCGCGAAGGAATTATTTAAACTATAAAGTAAAAACTAAAAACTAAAATTGATTAGACAAATGCTATGCCTTTTTAAACTATAAAGTAAAAACTAAAAACTAAAAGTGATTAGACAGATGCCATGACAATAAACTACTAATATTAAACCAATTAATTTTTTAGTTTTTACCTTTTATTTGGTTCATCATAAAATTGCGTAGGTAGGTTAAGAGAATTTGAAGTCGTGCGGAACGTAGAGGCAAGGGACATGAGAGGCGCAGGAGCCTGAAAGAGTGGTTGATTAGTAGTTTTGATTTTGATAGACGTTTACTTCAGAAAAGCTTGCCCCATGATAGATTTGCCATCGTGAACGGTGAAACAAAAAGCAGAAAGGGGTTGCCAAACTGGCAACCCCTTTCTGGTGAATATAGAGAGAAAGACCTATCGGATGGTCCAGCTGACGCCGGTGAGGAGGTGGGCTTGGGTGGTGCCGATGCTGCTCTCGGTCTGTATGCCGCCCGAAAAGCCGCCTTGCAGGGTGAGCTGTAGGTTGGGGTTGGCCAGGTAGCGCACTTCGAAGTCGCCGCAGAAGGGTTCGGCCAAGTTGCCGCTGCTGAAGCCTGCGCCCAGCAAGAGCCTGTCGGTGGCCAGCCAGCGGGCATAGAGCGAGCCGCTGAGCACCTGATAGGTAGGGATGGGGTATCGTTTGTTCCAGGTCATGCCCAGTGAGTAGTCCAGCATCCAACGCTTGCCCAGGGTGTTGCGGAAACTGAGTCCGAGTGTGGGCTGCACGGCGGTATAGTTGTGTGGCTGGAGGGTGTTGCCAGAGGTGCTGGCTAGTGCGATGTTTGTGTTGAAAGCCACTTGGGGCAGCCACCCCTTGCCTTCGTAGAGGAGCAGTTTGGCTCCCACCGACGGGGCAAAGCTGATGTTGTTTGGGTCAGCTTCTATGGGCTCTTCGCCGTCCAAATGGATGTAGGTGCTGCGGTGGAGGGCATGGTTGCCTCCCAGGCCAACGGTGAGTTCGGCCTTGCTGCCTACGCCGAAGCGGACTTCTGTGTTGGCGCCCAGAATATTGTAACGCATGCTAGTTATAGTTGATTGTTCGTCGGCATGGAACCATTCCAGATTGCTGTTCCATTGTATGCGGCCAGCGCCCAGCACGTTGGGACCGGTGGTGGAAATCAGGGGGTTGATGGTGTCTTGTGCGTTGGCGGCATTGCAGCCAATGGCAGTCATGATGCCGAAAAAGAGAACGGCAAGGAAAGATGACTTACTGATGTGTATACGTATGTGTTTCATTTTTTGTTTGTGTTTGCTGTTTGTTGTTTTTGTTATAGGAAAAGTGATATGCCGGAGGTGTAGATGCGTTCGCCCGTGGTGGGGTCTACGTAGGTGGGCAGCAGGTTGGCGAAGAGCCGTACCCCGTGCACTAACCCTATCACGCTGGTGGAGAGGGTCATGCCCAGCTCTATTTTCCAAGGTTGAGTGCCTGCCCAGCTGCCACCTTCCTCCCAGCTACTTGTTATCCTCTCAGACCCGTCGGGTTGCAAACGTCTGGTGGTAAAGCGGTCTTTGATGTCAACGGCATTGGTTACGGCATAGCCGGCAAAGAGGTCGAGTGAGAAGCCCAGTTGGTTTTTGCGTTTTGGCCAGGGGTGGAAAGTAACCGAGAGGGGAATTCCCACATAGCTGCTGGCATGAAAGGCATGTTGGGTTCTGATGCTGGGTTCGGTGGGGAAGGCGATGCCGTCGTCGGGGGTCCTCTCGATAGTGTAGTACATGGGGTCGATGTTGAAGTCATAGCGCAGGCCGGTAGCCAACTCCCATTTGGGGGCCAACTGCCAGTGCAACCGCAGGGGTATCTGTACGAAGAAACCATATTTGCTGTAATAGGGCGAGCCATTGTTGCCATTGTTGAAGAGGGTGGCTCCGGCCGAAATGCCCAGGTCGATTTTGAAGTTTGGCGCGGCCGTGCTGTCGGCTTCGGTGGTGTTTTGGGCGTGGCTAAAAAGTGCCAGACTTAGAATGCTGAGGATGATTATTGTTCGTTTCATGATGTTTTTTCTTTTTTTTGTTTGTCTTATAAAAGATTTAATGCCAGTGTGGTGCCATCCATCAAGCTAGGTTCGGCCTGCATGAAGCTGAAGATGCCCCTTTTGCGGCTGCTGGATTGGGGGGCGGATTCGCTTTGGGCTAGGTTCTGGGGCATGGGCTGGCCTGGTTCCAACAGGAGGCTGTCCAAAGTGGACTCGGGCATGAGGTCGGCCAGCTGGTCGCCTAATTCGGGAGCGTTGTTTTCGGGCCGCAGGCTTTCAAATATCTCTTCGAAGGTGATTGGCTCCAGTTGCTCAGGCATGTCTTGGGTGGTAGTAGCTATGACTTGGGGTGTGGCGTTGTGCCTATTGCTGGCAGGCGTGGACTGAGGGATGCGGGTGATGGGTGCCGTCTGGGGAAGGGGCATCACCGTGGGCCGCACCATGGGGGCCTGTGCCACCAGCGGGGCTTCGGAGGTCACCTCACGGTTGTCCCAACGCCATATAGAGGTGGTGACAAATAGGGTCACAGTGGCGGCCATGGCGATGCGGGTGGTCCACATCCTGACTGTATGGCGGTGGGCAGCCTTTGGGGCAGCCTCTTCGGCAGCCATGCGCTCTATCATCTCGGCCAGTTGCTCCCGGCGGCGGGCATCGCGTCCGGCATGTTCTACTGAGGCTAAGAGCTGCTCTAGAGTTGGGGGGTTATTGTCTTTTTTCATAATCCAAAATCATTTGTTTTAGTGACTTGTAGGCACGTGAGAGGAGGGTGTATATGTTGCCCTCGGTGGTGTGAAGGGTGGCAGCCATGGTTTTGGTGTCGGCGTCGTCGAAATGGCGCAGCCGCACCACACGAGACTGCTGTTCGGGTAGGCGGTCAATGAACCGAAGGGCCAGCTCTAGGCGATCGTCATCGTCTTCGGCTGGCTCGTCGGCCAGGGAGGTAAGTGTTTCGATATCGACAGTTGGACGGCGGCGGCGCAGCTGGTCGACACAGCGGCGTTTGACAAGCGTGATGCAGAAGGCCTCGCGATTGACCACTCGGCTCAGCTTGCTCCGGTCGTTCCAGAGAGTGACAAAGCAATCCTGCACCACGTCGGCTGCATCCTCCTCGTCGCCGAGAAGGCTTTCGGCCATGCGCTGCATGGCGGGCTGCAATGGCAGATAGTCGGATTCGAATTGTTTTGTTTCGTTCATCATGCTTAGTAGTCGCACATGGGTGCGGAATCTTACACGCTAGATGAATTTTTTTTAGTGGTCATTTGCAGGACTCACTCATCAAGTGAACCTAATCATTAATAAACAAATTCTTGTGGCTGTTTTTATTGCAAGTAAAAGAATTATGGTCAAGAAATTTGTGGCTGTTCTATGAGGACTGTCAAGGTAACACTTTAACGTATGATCATTGGAACAGAGATAATTGTTTATTGTCTTCTTCAAGTAGGCCACTTATTTCTGATAAAGGGATGTTCATTAATTCATTTGGCTCCATCTTTCTTAGCCCTCCGCCATAGAAACGGCCTCCTTTTATCATTCTTTCTTGGGGAATGGAGTTCAGGGCGTGCCATACTTGTGTCAAAATGGTTAAGTCTCTTAAACTACGAGCATATTGTGGCTTGGGGTAAAGGAGGAGGTATACGTTAGTTGTTATGGCCTTTGATTTGTTTAAGATAAATCTGAACATGCGCTTGTTGGTGTCGGAGCGTCCCATGTAGGGGACTATAATAGATGCGGGGGGGCGCTCTTCACATGAATACCAGGGGGTCCTTCTGCTACAAATGTACCCATCTCGAACTCCTTGACGTTCGCCTTCTTGAATGTAGCTCCAAGTACCTGGATATTGTTGTTTCAATATGCTTTCAGAAAGGTTGCAACTGAACAGGTATTCTTGCCTTTCAATGTCTGGCAGTTCTCCTGTCGCTTCGATAATGTCTCCTTTAATATATCGCGGACTTGGTAATATTGGATATAGAAACTTCTTGTCGATGCCGTATTGTTCGATTTTGTTGTCGTCCACGATGAAGAAATTGTTGTCGCCTGTCACCACACCCCGTTTTACAGTGAAGTAGTCGCCGAGTTTTTCAGTTTCGTTTGTTTGGACTATTCCGTTTTCGAAAAGGTTGGTCCATTTTTGGCTGTCTGCAATTTCTTGTCTATCAATTAATGTTTCTTTTTCTGGTTTTGAAATACTGCCACCAAGAGTGAAACGTATTGGACTATTGGATTGAGGTTTTGCTTTTCTGAATATGACGATGCAAGAACTTACGAGCGCATCAGCAAATTGAAGGTCGGTGGCATTAAATCGGTGGATCTGCAATAGCTCTACATTGTTCAGCAGATAATGTTTCAGGGCTTTGCCATAGTTCACATCCATAAACTCGCTTGGTATCAGCCAGCAAGAAATCCCTCCGTCCTCAAGCCATTGTTCTGAAAGCATTAAAAAATAGCAGTACATGCCGGTAAGACCAGAAGTCTTTATACCCGTTTGCTCATATGTGCGTAACTGTAGTTCCTGCTTTTGGCTGTTTTCAATATGGTGATGTCTTATGTAGGGAGGGTTGGCTACTAGTAGGGGAAAATGTCTGTCGGGAGTGATGTTGAAAAAATCCGCTTGGACTATTTCCAATGGGAAACCCTCCCATAATTGTTTGGCAGGTGAAAAATAATGGTTGTCCAGCTCTATGCCGAATGCCTTCTTGTCTGTTCCAAATACCTCGGCAAATACGGAATAAAACACCCCTGTTCCGATGGAGGGCTCAAATAGCGAGACATTGTTGCCTTTTATAAGAGACTTCATATGCTGCATTATGTCCAATGCCAGAAGATAGGGGGTTGAGAACTGCCCCATGATGTTTCTTTCTCGTTGCTTCTTTTGAGCATCGAGGTTGTCCTGAAGAGCCTTGCGCCTGTTCTCTATTTCAAGCATAACCTATATTGCTAGTTTGTCAAAGTCAGCGATGCGGTGTTCCCATATCCAATCAATTCCTTCTGCTGCCTCATACCCTAAATATCCTGTGTCGAAATAGCCACATAGGAACAATACAAATTCTACGTCCATGCCGTATGTGTTGCGCAGCTGTTCAATCTTGGTTGCCTCTTCTTTACGGCGTTTGTTCGTATTTGTAAAATCGCCCGCTGACTTACATTCAATCAGGATGGGCATCTCATTCTTCTTAGCATTTCGCCTTTTCAATACTACATCTATTGGCATATTCACTTTCTTTGTCTCGCCAACGGTAACTGGAACAATGAAATGGTAGGAAAACGTTCCAGGCTGCATATCCTCAACACGGTCTATATCTTTTGTCTCAACATAGTTATATCCCTTAGATGTCAGATAAAGGTTGATGTTTTCCAGTTGCCTACGTTCCTGCTCATTCCTGATGATGGGATCTGCAAGTGTTCCGCACAGCCTGTCGGCAATTACAGAAGCTGCCAAAATTCGCTCCTTTGAACTGGGCAATTCATTGCGGTTCAGCCACGGCATTATTTCCCTGTCAAGTAATTTGGAGACAACTGACAACAGATTATCTAGATTTAGAGCGACCGTTTGCCTATTCATACGTGAGGTGACTTTTCCTTGCTCCATTTTTTTGATGAACGAACGCGGCACATCGGCTAGGCCGGAGAGTCGGTCTATTGCTAGTGGTGGTGTTGTTGACATTCTCAGAATACCGAGGGATTTCGGGACTTCTACTAATAATTGGGATGTCAATGTGCTGAAATAATGTGTTGTCTGGAGTACGTCGTTTACGCGTGCTATGGCCTCTTTTCTTGCCTGCACATAGGTTGTTGGTGCGAAGTTCATAAACCAGTCGTTGTAACATTTGACCGATTTAAAAACGTCCTCTTTCCATTTTTCTGTGTCATTTTTGTTGACAGAAAAAGTTCTTTTGTTCGACATGGCTGTTTTTTTAGATAACGTGGGCTCTCCTTATTTATTATGTAAATCAATTATTTCTCCAATAACTGGAATTGAAAAATTGGCTTGATCTGGATGGTTCAGGACTTTTCTATTATTGTATTCGTTTCTTGCGCTCCTTGGGGGGAAGGGGGGTGCTGGGTTTCTTGCGGTCGCCTATGAGGCGGCAGGCCCCCACGTAGCGGCGGGCGTAGTAGGCTTCGCTGGAATAGGAGAATATCACCCCGGTGGATGTGGCGGCATGGATGAAACGGAACCGGCCGGTGAGGGTGTCCACGTCCACCACTATGCCCGTGTGGCCTATGTGGCCGCTGGCCTCACGCCCCTGCCAGAAGACTAGGTCGCCTCGTTGCAGTTTCTTGGTATCGTTGATTTTGCGCCCCTTGGTATACTGCGGGCGGCTGCCGCCGGGCAACTCGATGCCAAACTTGAGGTATACGTAGCGCGCAAATCCCGCGCAGTCGAAGGCTTTGGGTCCTTTGGCTCCATAGCGGTAGGGTTTGCCCAGGTGCTTGACAGCCTCCTCAATGATGAGATCGGCGGTGTCGGGCTGGCTGCTGGCCTCCCTTGCCTGCCTTCGCAAGGGAGGGATGAGGATTTCTTCACCCACCCAGCGGGTGCGGTTCCATGGGGCCAAATAGGAGTCTGCCTCCTGTGCCTGCAACTGGCGGCAGCAGGCGAACAATAGGATGATTATGACTAACCGGCGCATCATATCTCTTTCTTCTGGCTGTAAACGTCAAGCGATACGATGACGGCGGTGAAAGCCCAGAAGGGGACTGAGAGTTTGTCGGTGTCAAGGAAGTTGTTGAATACGCCGTGGATATAGTAGGTGAGCAGGCTGAGGGTGAAAGCCAAGGCCATGTTGGCCACCTGTTTGTCTTGTGCGGTGCGGTAGATACGCACGCCGGTGGCGAAGGTGGTCAGGAAGATGCAGACGACAAGTGCCACGCCCGGCACGCCCTGTTCGGTGAGGGGACCGATATACTCGCTGTGGGCGTTGCCCAGATTGCCGGCATTGGTGCTGATGGTGGAGAGCTGATAGCTGCGCTGGTAGCTGGCATAGAGGAACTGGTAGGTGCCAGGGCCGCAGCCCATGACGGGGCTTTCCTTCCACATGCGGATGGCCGAGGCCCAGCGGTTGAGACGCTCCAGATTGCTGGCATCGGTGGAGATATTGGAGATAGACTTTATCTGTCCGGAGAGGTCATAAGAGCTGTCTTGATGGTTTTTGCCCAGTTTGTAGAGGACGTCGCTCTGGTAGACGAAAAACACCCCCACGCCCAGGCCGAAGAGCAGCACCATCCACTTGACCTTCATGCCCATGCGGATGAGTACGTAGACCCCTATGGCCCCCAGCACGCTGAGCCATGCGGCACGGCAGTAGGAGAAGAAGAGACCCACGATGAGCAGGGCGAACATGGCCAGAAAGAGCAGCCGCATCCAGCCCTTGCTGCCTCGGCTAAATATGAAATAGAAGGCGGCGGGCAGGAAGAGGGCGATGGCACAGCCGTAGGCGGTGTGGTCGTTATAGAAGGGCTTCATCACACGGTGCAGGGTCTGCAAGTCGCTGAAATTGCCGAGGGTCTTGGCCGTGGCAATGGCAATGACACAGATGAGCCCGATGGCATAGCACCAGAAGAACTGGCGGATGCGCACCTTGTCGCGGAAAATCTGGGCGGCGGCAAAAAAGAAGGGCACCACAAACCATAGGCGTGCCAGAAAGTATTTGAACGATACCAAGGGTAGGGCAGAGGTGCAGGAGGTTATAATCATCCACGCAAGTGAGGCCAGGAGGCTGATGCTGACCGGATGGCGCAGCAGCCGCGGGTCGTAGCTTTTGCTGGCCAGCACGCGGAAGAAAAACATCAGCGTGAAGAGTATCATCATGGGCTCCACCGGCATGGACAGTTCCATCTTGGGGAAGAAAGCAAAGTCGATGGCAAAGGGGGTTAGCAGGGCCATGCAGAGCAGGGCGGTCTCAAATTTGGTGACAAAAAGGAGCAACACCAGCCCCGCCAGCGGTATGAGCGAAAGATAGTAGAAGTCCTTAAGCAGCATGAAAGAATTGCCCACGGCAAAGAGCAGTGTCACCGCCACGGCAATGACAGCGGTCTTATTTCTTTGCAGCCAGGACTTCATGCGGAACAATTCCATCCGTTAGTGGTGTTATGCCTTGTCTTCTTTGGGTTCAAGGGTTTCTTCTTTCTTGGTGGCATCCAGCAAAAGGAGCGCCAGGATGCACATGACGACCGAGCCAAATGTACCCAGCATCACGATGATGCTGCGCTTGGGGTAGGCCTTTTTGTCGGAGGCCACGGCTTGGTCAAGCATGAACTTGTAGCTTACGTTCTCGTTCATGTCCACCTCGGTTTGGGCGGCACGGGTTTGCAGGTCGGCCAGTTGCTTGCACTTCTCGTTGATGAGTTGCGTGAGGCCGAGAGACTGCTCGGGGTGGTGGCGCAGGCTGTCTTGCAGCAGGGCTATCTCGTTGCCCAGTTTCTGGCACACGCCGTCCATAATCTCGGCTGCATTAACGGCGCGGTCGTGGTGTATGCGGTGGCAGACAGAGTCGTAGTTGGTGGCTATAAAGTTGGCCATATCGGCAGCCCACTGCGGGTCCACGTCCAGCACCGACACCTCTACGCCCAAATATTCGGTGCGCTTGACATTGACGTTGCCGCGGTACTGTTCGTGCAGTTTGAACATCTTGTGCGGGTCTTCAGGGCTGATGCCGTAGTGCTCCATGAGGTTGAACCGCTTGCACACGTCGCGCTCCATCGACTCCGAGGAGAGAATCTGTATGCAGTACTCGCAGTCGCGTTCGATGCCGTAGTCCATGAAGTCGAGGCTGTAGTGGTAGTCCATGATGGCCTTGCTCAGTCGGTTGGAATTGGTGGGGAACAGGGTGGCCGTGGATTTATACCGGGGGGTGATGAGCAGCGATATGGCCACTGATGCCGCCAAGGCTATGACGAATACCCAGATGAGCAGTTTCCACCAACGGCGGAAAAAGCGTATGGTGATATTGTGGTCGAAGTCGTTGCCAAAAGTTTTGTCTGCCATAATGTCGTTATTTTATTCCTTTTAAATGTTTCTTTATTGTAAAATGTCAGAACCCGTGTTCGGCATTTATAATCTTTGTTAACGCCATTCTCTGTTTATTATTGCCCGCGAGGGGCATTTTTTCTGGTTTTTGAGGGGCAGGTGCATCGGTGTGCTGTTTTTCCACCCGCGGCGCGGCTGCCGGTGGCATGGTTCTTGTGCGGATATATGTGTGCATAGCCGTTCCTCTTGATGGTTTTTTGGTTTGTTATACGCCCTCTTTGTTTCTCTTCCACCTCTTCTCCATCACTTTTCTCGCCAGACATATCCTGTACCCTCTCTCCTCAATTGTAGAGCGGAGGTGGAGGGAATGAGATGCGAGGGGGGAGCGAAGCGGTTGCGTGGGTGAGAAAAAGCGTGAGCAGTGGCTCTGCATGAACGTTTAAAGGTTAAATATTGTTAAATCCAAATATTTTTCTTGCTAGTTCCGAAAAGTGTCGTACCTTTGCAGTGTACTAGTAAACTAATACACCAGAACAATAAATCGGTTTATAGACAGAAATACAGCAAATTAAACGAAAACATTAAAACACTAAGTTATGATAGAAATTAAGAATTTAGACTTCAGCTACAAGAAAACGCCGGTGTTTCACAACATCAGCCTCAGTTTCGAGCCGGGCAACATTTATGGTCTGCTGGGCGAAAACGGAGTGGGCAAGACCACCCTCTTGAAAATCATCAGCGGCCTGCAGTGTCCCCAGCAGGGCAGCTGCACCTTGGACGGGCACGTAAGTTTCGACCGCGAGCCTGACTTCCTCCAGAACATCGTCTTCCTGCCCGACGAGGTGGTGGTGCCCGAAGATGCCACGCCGGTCAAGTATGTCCGGGCCTTGGCCCCCTTCTATCCCAAGTATGCCTACGGCTACTTCCTGCACCTGATGCAGGACTTGGGGGTGGACCCCGAATGCCCCTTTAAGGAGATGAGCTACGGCCAGCAGAAGAAGTCGATGATTGCCTGCACCCTCTCGCTGGGCACCGACTATGTGCTGCTGGACGAGCCCACCAACGGCCTCGACATTCCCTCCAAGGCCGACTTCCGCACCATTCTCTCCAAGCGTGCCACCGAGGGTTCCACCATCATCATTTCCACCCACCAGGTGAAGGATGTGGAGAACCTCATCGACCCCATCATTATTCTCACGCACGACGACGTGCTGCTCAACGCCGACGTGCAGACTGTCACCCGCAAGCTGCTCTTCACCTACGACATGGCGCCACGCCCCGAGGCTCTCTATAGCGAGCAGATGCCCGGCGGCTGCCTCAACGTGTGCATCAACCGCGACGGCAGCGAGAGCCAGCTGAACATCGAAGGCCTCTTCAATGCCGTGCTGCGCAACAAGAGCGCCATCAAAGACCTTTTTGCCAAGGCCAACTAAAAAGTCGAAAACACAACGAAGTATCACAAGATAAAACTAAAGATATGAACAAGAATTTTGAATGGACCCGTTTCTGCAAAGTGGTCCGCAAAGATTTCAACAATATCTGGCAGAATGCCGGCACTTCCCTCCTCATCATCCCCCTGCTGCCCCTGGCCGCATGGCTGCTGGTGTGGGCCTTCAGCGGCATAGACGATGTGCCTGCCATCCTGCCCGAAGTGCGCTGGTGCTTTATCTACGGAGTGGTGGTTCTGGCCTCCATGGTCAGCCCCTCGCGCATGTACCGCACCTGCAATCTGCCCAAGGAGGGCATCTACTTTGCCATGCTGCCCGCCTCCAAGTTGGAGAAATACCTCAGCATGTTGCTCTATTCCATCATTGTCTGCCCGCTGCTGTGCCTCTTTGGCAGCATCGTGCTCGACTACTTCCTCGCCCTGCTGCCCTTCGGCCCCTACAGCAAGTGGCTGTGGCAGACCGACCATCTGGCCGATATGCTCGATTCCTACCATCAGTTGACGGCTGGCGTCTTTCCCAATGTCACTGAAGACACCCTAATCGTGGCGCAGACCTTTACTCCCGGCAAGATGTTGCTGTATGTTGTAATAGGCTATCTGCACACCGTCTCGCTCTATCTTTTCACCACCACCATCTTCAAGAAACACAAGGTGCTGCAAACCCTCCTCTGGACCTTTCTTATCACCTTTGTGCTGGAGCTGATCTTCCTCCCCATTATGACCGCCATGATGCTCAACGGCAATCTGATGGATGAGATGATGGCCTTCGCCGACCCCATCCGCAGCATGAATATTGCCTACAGTGTGGCTGTGGCTTGGAGCCTGGTGCTGACCACCCTCTTCTTCTGGTGGGCTAGCTATCGCCTGAAACACATGAAATATTAATTTGAACCCCAAAAGACTAACAATATGACACGCATAAGAACATTAATGGCAATGGCCGTGGTCGTGCTGAGCATGGCGGCCATGAGCGGCTGCAAATTGACCAATCATCGCACCCCCGAAGAGATAGATTCCCTCTTCAGCATGAAGACCTCGTTTGGCGAAGACGGAATGTACAGAGGCGAGCGGGCCGACCGCTACCTGAAAGGCGGTGCCACCTTTGAGGCCGCTCAGGTGCGGTACCTCAGCATCGACTGGGTGGGCGACTCCATCTTGCTGAGAGCCTACGACGGCAACCAGGTGGTCATCAGCGAGGTGGCCGACACCCTGCTGACCGACACCACCACTATGCATTACTATCTGGACGATGATGGCGAGCTGACCATCACCTCACAGAAACCAGGCCTGCGGGTGTCCGGTGACGGCCTACCTCACAAGTACCTCCTGGTGCTTGTCCCCCGCACCCTGCGGCTGGCAGAGGTGGAGATAGACGGTACGGCCAAGCTCGTTATGGACAGCATCCGCTGCAGCGATTTGGAGATGAATCTCCTTTCGGGCAGCATCGCGCTGAACGAATGCGAGCTGGGCACTTGGGAACTCAACTCAGGCACCTCGCCCTTTGTGGATGCCACCTTCAGCCGTATGCCGAACGAGGTAGAGATAAACAGTATGGGATGCGTAGTGACCTTATATGTGCCCGAGGATGCAGGCATGACCGTGGACATGGAGGGCATGAACCGCAAGCTCTCCTCCGAGCTGCCCATCGGCAAGAAGGGCAAGAAACATGTCATCGGCGACGGAGCCTGCCAGATAGAGTGCAACGCCGTCAGCGGCTCCTTGAGCATCAAAAAGAAAGATTCAAAAGTAAAATAACCGAGCCATGGACTTCAAGAAACAGAAACCGATATACCTCCAGATAGCTGACACGCTTTGTGAGCGCATCATGACAGGCCAATGGGGCGACGATGAGCGGATACCCTCGGTGCGCGACGTGGCCGCAGAGCTGGGTGTCAACCCCAACACCGTCATGCGCACCTACGAATACCTACAAACCGCCGAGGTCATATACAACCGGCGCGGTGTGGGCTACTTTGTGGCCCCCAAGGCCAGCGAGCTTATCCTCAAACTGCATCGACAGGACTTCATGCACGACGAGCTGCCCTACATCGTCCAACGCATGAACATGCTGGGCCTCACCTGGGAAGACCTGATGCAAGTAACCAAATAGGAGTAAATATAAAATGAAAAGATTGTTTCTATTGCTGTTGGCTTTTGTGGCCATGACAGCCTCGGCCGAGGCTCAGAATTTAACCGTTAAGGGCAAGGTGCAAGACACCAAGAGTGGCGAGCCTCTGCCCTTGGTCAACGTGGGCCTGATGCGCACGACCGACACCGTGTTTATGCGCGGAGCCGCCACCGACTTCGATGGCACTTTCGAAATTAAGGATGTGAAACCCGGCAGCTATCTGCTCCAGGCCAGTTATGTGGGCTATGAGAGATATACCCAGCTGGTGGAGGTGAAAAAGAATGTCAGCAACCTGGCCGTCGCGCTCAAGCCTGGGGCCACTACCCTGGAAACTTTGCAGGTGGTGGCCGAAAAGCCCCTCTATGTGATGGACGGCGAGAAGAACATGTACAACACCAAGGAGGATGCCTCCATCCAGACGGGTACCGCCAGCGACGCCCTGCAGAATGCGCCCGGAGTGGAGGTGGACGCCGAGGGCAACATCACCCTGCGCGGTGTGAGCAGCGTGGAGATATGGGTCAACGACCGCCCCTCGCACATGAACGAGGAGGCGTTGAAACAGTATATCAAGCAGCTGCCCGCCAATGCCATCGAGCGCATCGAGGTCATCACCAATCCCTCGGCACGCTACTCCACCTCGGGCGGTGTCATCAATATCGTCACCAACCAGAAGGTGACCCGCAACGAGTTGCTCTGCGTGGGTGTGCGGGCAAGGACATCGCCCAGCGTGTCGCCGTGGGCTTCGTATGTGTGGGCCAACGAGAAGGTGGATTTCAACTTCTACATCAATGCCGACTATTCTCGCCACCGCATGGAGGGCGACGGCACCAACACCCTGTACAACGACAATGGCGACACCAGCCGCTTCCAAAGCAGTAACCGGAAGACCGAGGCTAACAATCTCGGTGGCTACACTGGGCTTAACCTCAACTGGAACATCTCAGATAAGACAAACCTCTCCACCTGGATGGGCATCTATCCTTATTGGGGTCGCAACCACACCGACCTTGACCTCCAGTATCGCGAGTATTTCCCCACGCTGCGCAACTTGGGCTATCACTACACGATGAACAACGGCGATGGCTTTGGCTGGGGCGGCTATGCAGGTGCATGGCTGGAGCATCGTTTCGACACCACAGGCCGCAAGCTCTCCTTTAGCTTCAATGGCAACACCTGGAGCAACCGCGGTACTGGCAGCGAGACCTTTGCCTACTACGACCCCGCACGCGACACCCTTCAGCGCCGTACCAACGACCATAGCAGCAATCCGTCGGGCAGCTTGTCGCTGGATTATACTCACCCGCTGAAGAACCAGTTCGAACTGCAGGTGGGTGCGGAGGCGGAGTTTGGTGGCGGCACAGAGTATGTATGTCTTGACACCCTCAATGGTTCCGTCTATGAGCAGGTGCTGCTGCGCTCTCGCGAAGGTGTGGAACGTGGCACGGGTCTCAGCGGCTATGTTACGTTGCAGAAACGCTGGGGCGGCTTCACCGCCAAGATGGGTTTGCGTGGCGAGCAGGAGTGGAAAAAGAGTACATGGAACTATCTGAACGGCACCGGTACCACCGTGGTGGACACCGCCTTCTTCGGCCTTGTCCCCAGCCTGCACCTGAGCTATCAAACCAAGACTTTTACCAGCTACAGCCTCAGCTACACCCGCCGTCACACAACGCCCGGCATGACGCAGCTGTCCCCCTTCCGCCGTTTTGACGACTACAGCTACGAGACGGGCAACCCCAACCTGCTTATCAGCTATACCCACAACCTGGAGGCGGCTTTTAACAAGTACATCATGGGCTTCGGCAACATCGGCCTCAACGCCTATTACCGCGCCAACACCGACGAGATTGGCACCATGGCATACGCTGGCTATGCGCCTGAGTATTACGGTCCGGTGCTGGTCAACTACACCGTGCCGGAGAATATCGGCAGCAGCCATACCGAGGGCTTGGAGGCTAACATCACCTACCGCCCCACGGGTTTCTTCAATGTGCGCCTGAATGCCTCGGTGTTCAACTATGGCTACAACTACAAAGACTTCTCCGACAGCAAGGTGAGCTGGAGCGCCCGCCTCAATGTGTGGGCCAAGCTGTGGGGCTGGCTCGAGGTGTTTGCCAACGCCCATTACAGCTCCCCCCGTCTGGGTCTCTACAGCATGAGTGTTGCCAACAAAGGGGTGGACTTTGGTGTGAGCAGCGACTTCTTCAACCGCCAGCTGAGCGTGAACCTCAACGTCCGCGACATTTTAGGCATGGCACAGTGGGGTAACAACACCACGGCTCCCAGCTATCAGACCACCGGCAGTCAGCGTTACGACTCGCGATTTGTCAGCCTCGGCCTCACCTGGCGTATGGGCAAGATGGAGCTGGAAAGCAAAGCCCGCCAAGGTGCCACCGAAAGTATGGGAACCCCGCAGATTTGAATTCGTTAGTACACTAAACTATATCTGCATATTATGAGAAAGATAGCATTAGCTTTTAGTTTTTACCTTTTAGTTTTTAGTTTTGCACAGGCTCAAGAGAACTACCTGACCCTGCGTGGGCGCGTGACCGACGCCGAAACCAAAGAGGGGCTGCCTGCCGTGACCGTCTACCTGGCCAGTCAGGCCGTCTACACCCAGACCAACAGCGACGGCCAGTATGTGCTGAAGGTGCCGGACAGCCTTGCTCAGGGCAGCGTGGTCTATGCCCTCATGGGCTACCACCGCGACACTGTGCTGCTTGCGGCGGCCCAACTGAAACCCAATCGGGCTTTGCGGTCCGACGGCGGCCGCTGGCTGAGGGAGGTCTCCGTCACCGAGTACTCGCCCAAAGCGGTGCGCAAGCTGCTGATGGATGCCGTGGACCGCATTCCGCAGAACTACGAGACCGACAGCATGGTGGGCACTTGGTTCTATCGCGACGTGCGCCTGATGAACGGCGAGCTCTTCCTCTTCGACGAGATGGTCTTCGACGCCCTGCGCGTGGGCTACGACAAGCATCACAAGCTGAAGAAGTTGAACAACCGCAAGGGCCCATACGGCGCGGTGTTGATAGACTATAAGCGGCCCATCGAGAGCAACTTCACTACCATCCGCCACGACCGCCTGCTGCTCTGCGACACCGGCTATGTCAGCCGTGTCACCAATGGCATGGCCGACAATTACATTGCCTACTCCGAGCACGAGGTTCTCTTCGACCCTGTGGAGGTGCCCAACACCCAGGTCTATTTGGCCGACCGTTATGTCAAGAAGGCTAAAAACCTACAGATGCACGAGATCGTCGATGCCGACGGCAAGGAGTACTACGTCATCACCAAAGACCTAGATATGGCCCAAAAGAACATGATTACGCTCCGCCAATCCGTGCGCATCACCATTGCCAAGAGCAACCTGGCCATCGTCAGCTACGAGGAGTCGCAATACTTCATGATGCACCCCTACTTCCCGCTCAAGCAGGTCTTCAAGCAAGCCGGCGTCGACTCCATAGCCTACGAGACCCACAACACCTACCACTACGGGCAAGTGGGTGGCCGCTACACCCTCACCTCCTACACCCGCCACGAACACACCTACCTCTTCTGTGCCGAGAACAGCCCTTTGGGTGCCCGCCGCCAGCACATGGAGAAACGGTGCACCTGCGTGCTCACTGGGCAGCACAAAGAAGGAGCCTCGTTCCTGCATAACAACGTCATACAGGAACCCGGCGAAGTGCTGGTCACCAACCGCCATGCCGACCACAAGCAGTATGACGAAGCCTTCTGGCAGCAGTACAACTTCATCCCCCTCGAAGCCTCCATCCGTCAGAAACTGGAACAGAAACTAAAAAAATAATCTACCGGGTGTAAGAAACACCCACCCACAAACGAATACATAATAAAAAACATAAAAACATGAAAGAGTTGAAAAAAGTTATCGTTGTTTTGGTCGCCCTGCTGACCACTTTTGTGGCCTCCGCACAAGAAAAGAAAGGCGGTTTCGCCCTTGAATTAGGATTGGGACAATCCCAGTTTGGCAACTACTCAGCCATGTCGGCCTTTGCCGACCCCACCGAGGGCTATGACTTCCTCCCCGCCGAACACATCACGGCTGGCTACTACAATGGCAACGGCTGGTTCTATGGACTTACGTTAGGAGTGAGAAGCGGAAATACCGTCTTTCAGAACCTCAATGAGAATTTCGCAGACTTTAGCTTCCTGCTGGACATCCGCGACTACTTCAAGCTAACCGACAAGATGGAACTGGAAGTCGGCGTGGCCGGAGGCTTGCTGATGCACAAAAACTCCTTCGACTACATGGACCAGCACTATTCTCCCACGCGCCTGGGCTATGAGGGGCACCTGACCCTGGGCCTCAATTACCTCTTCAAAGAGGGTCACTACCTGGGCATCCGCGCCATGATTCCCCAGTTCGGAACCCTCATGGATGCCCCCGCTGGGTTGCCCGAAGGCCTCACACCCAATTCCAGAATCATGCTCTCCGGCTGTACCCTCCAGCTGAACTACGGCATTAGATTCTAAGCCCCTCATGCCCAGTGGTATCATATAAATGCCCAAGGAGAGTGGTCTATACAATAAAACAATTAAAACATAGTTATTGATAAATACAACAAATATCCAAAAATATCTAACAATGAACGCAACAATTAGAACCCTCGCCACCCTCGCCGTGGCCGCAACGCTGGCTATGGCCGGCTGCAAGAAAGACGATGTCAGCCCCATCACCCCCAACAGTCCCGACAACCCGGGCGAAGAACCCATTGAAAACATCTACGTAGGCACCACATGGGAAGCCCATTTGGAGAACCAGTTCTTCTATCAAGGCATTGAAGAAGACGTCACCTATGACGTGACACTGGATTTCCTTGATTCCGTCAATGCCGAACTGTTCCACGACATCTATGTCTACCTACCCCAGTACCCTGCCTATTCGCAAGGCGATAATGAGACAGAGAGCCTCACCTACGAGTTCTTTGGCGACACAGTGGTGCTTTACGGCACCTATGTCGATGAGGAAAACGGCGACACCGTTGATTACAAATACGACATAACCCACGACAAGGTGGCCAACACCCTGACCATGGTGTTGGACGATGCCGACATGCGCGATATTATGGGGACCGACACCATCGTCTTCACCCCTCGTGCAAATGCAGCGTCCAAGAACAGCATCATCGGCAACGGCACCCTCAACAGCCGCAACCGTTGGCAGAAACTGATGGACAAGATTGCCGCAGCCATTGAGAAGTAACGA
>ODAI014722146.1_pt1 | contig 25800 bp, 26 predicted proteins | sample 1539321 | NCBI WGS metagenome assembly ODAI01 (sample SAMN02144231, study PRJEB22623) | gut metagenome | biome: sheep rumen | host: Ovis aries | place: New Zealand
AGCATCGCAGCCGTATTTATCAATAATTTCAACAGGGTCAATAGTGTTGCCTTTTGATTTAGACATTTTTTGACCTTTTTCATCACGAATTAAACCATGAATATAAACAGTTGAAAAAGGTTCTTTTCCTGTAAATTCAAGTCCCATTGTAATCATTCTTGCAACCCAGAAGAAAATAATATCAAAACCTGTTACAAGAACGCTTGTAGGGTAGAATTTTTTGAAATCATCTGTTTCAGTTTGTGGAAATCCCATAGTGGAGAATGGCCATAAACCTGATGAAAACCAAGTATCAAGACAATCAGATTCTTGAACATAATTTTCAGGATCAGGATTTTCTTTAGCTACAACCATTTCTCCCGTAGTTTTATGGTAATATGCAGGTATTTGATGTCCCCACCAAATTTGACGTGAGATACACCAATCTCTGATATTTTCCATCCAGCCTAAGTAATTTTTTGTCCAGCGTTCAGGAATAAAATTAATTCTTCCGTCTTTTACCGCAGCAATAGCTTCTTTTGCAAGAGGTCCCATTTTTACAAACCATTGTTCGGATAACAACGGTTCAATTGTAGTATTACATCTTTGACATTTACCAACGTTATGTTCGTGGTCTTTTACTCTTAGTAAGAAATTGTTATAAGAAAGCATATCAACAACTTTTTTGCGAGCTTCATATCTGTCAAGACCTTGATATTCAGGAGGAACTTCAGCACAAGCTTTCATTTTACCCTCTTCATCAATAACCCAGATAGGTTTAAAGTTATGGCGTTTACCAACCTCAAAATCGTTAGGGTCGTGAGCAGGTGTAATTTTAACAGCGCCTGTTCCAAATGATTTATCAACGTATTCATCGGCAATAATTGGTATTACACGATTTGTAAGCGGAATTAAAACATTCTTGCCTATAAGTTCGGAATATTTTTTATCATCGGGATGAACTGCAATTGCAACATCGCCGAACATTGTTTCAGGACGTGTTGTATCAACAATAATTGCTCCCGGTTCATTAACCAGCGGGTATGATATTTCCCACAAATGTCCCTGCTCTGTTTCATATTCGGTTTCAATATCAGAAATAGCAGATTGACAACGGGGACACCAGTTAACAATATATGCACCCTTATAGATTAACCCCTTATTGTATAAAGTAACAAAAACTTCTTTAACTGCATCAGAGCATCCTTTATCAAACGTAAATCTTTCTCTTGAGCGGTCAAAAGATGCCCCTAATCGTTTAAATTGGTTTAAAATAGCTGATTTATGTTCATTTGCCCATTCCCATGTTCTTTCTACAAATTTTTCTCTGCCTAAATCGTGGCGTGTTAAACCTTCTTTTGCCAGTTGTTTTTCAACAACATTTTGAGTTGCAAGTCCTGCATGGTCTGTTCCGGGAAGCCATAATGCTTCGTATCCGCTCATTCTGTGATAACGAGTTAAGATGTCTTGCAGAGTTCCGTCAAGAGCATGTCCCATGTGCAAAACGCCTGTTACATTTGGCGGCGGTATTACAATGGTGAAAGGCGGTTTGTTTGAATGCGCATTTGCTTTAAAATACTCACCGTCTTCCCAAAATTTGTACATAGCTTCTTCTGTAGATTTTGCATCATAAACAGTCGGCAAATCTTCTATTTTTATTTTTTGTGTTAAAGTTTCTGTCATAAAAATTCCCTCTAAGTGTATAATCTTATAAAAATAATACCACAAAGAGTAAAATATAAAAATTTATTGTAAAAAATAGTTCGTTATTGTATAATAAGTTTGAAAAAGGATTAGGAATATGTCAGAAATATCGGATATTAGTTCAATATTGCAGAATAATCTGCTTTTATCTAAAGTCGGATTTTCATCTCAAGCTGATAAAATGCAGACCATAAAGCAGCAATTGAACAGTTTACCGTCAATTTTAGACGAAAGTACTTTAACTCGTCTTAAAAACGGTGAATATGAAATTACTTTAAGAGAATATACCAATATGAATACATATAATACAATGATGACTTCATTATTTGGCAACAATTCCGCGAGCAATTTTCAAAATACTCTAAATATTTTAACAAATTCTGCTGAAGGCGAGTTGGCAAATGCAAAATCTTTTGTTGACAAAATGACTGCAAACGGAATGTCAAAATCTACAGCTGTCCGCACTTATTCAGCATTGCAAAAATATTCCTTAATGTCTTCTTCATTTGGAAATTATAGTTTTGTTAATTCAAAAGTTTAGCAAATTATATTTTTTCGTGTTTTCATGTATAATGTAAAAGTTAGAATATAAAAATGAGGTCTCAAAAAAAAATGAAAAAGATTATTGTTTGTACATTCCTTATGGCGGCAGGAACAGCTGCACTATTGAATATCAATAATAAAATTGATACGCAAGCTCCGGAATTTAATTTAAAAAATTCATACGCAATTACTCTGGGTTATGACAAATCAATGAGCGAAAAGACAGTTAAAGCTGCAGTTATTGACAGTTATTTCAGAAATGTTGCAAAAAGCGGTAAAATTATCAGATGGAATAAATCCACATTTCCTCTAAAAGTATATGTACAGGATTCCGCTGATGTTCCTGATTACTATAGAGAAGTAGTTATGAGTGCTTATCAAACTTGGCAGAGAGCGAGTGAAGGACTTGTAAGTTTTGAATTTGTTGAAGATGCAGATAATGCAGATATGAAGTGTTATTTTAAAAATACCGATAACAAAAAATCAATCGGGGTTCACTCCTTTACAATTAACGGTAATAAAATAACAGGTTCTACAATTGTTTTCAATAAGCAAGATGCAAAAAATCACAGTTTAGATTCAAAACAGCTTTTCTCATCAGCTCTTCAAGAAATCGGTCATTCATTGGGTTTGACAGGAGCAAGTTCAAGTATATATGACGTAATGTATCCTATCGGAACAAAGTTCAATACAGAAATTACAACTCGTGATTTGAAGACTTTAGCTTTAGTTTATTCAGTTAAACCGGATGTTACAAATGTTCCGTTATCAACAACAGAGCAATCAAAGCTATTTACGGTATCTGAAATCTTAAATACTCTGAATGTTCCTGTAACAAATGATACAAAAAATCTTGATGAAGTTGTAGCAAGTGATGTTGCAACACATTTAGCGCTTGCAGAACAATACAGAAGACGCGCAGAATATGATAAAGCAGCAAGAGAATATCAAGCGGTTGCACAAACAAAATCTGACAGAAGAAGCAAATCGGAAGTTTATTATGAAATAGCTGTTATGTATCTTGATGCTGAAGAATTTGATAATGCTAAAAGTTGTGCGGAAATTGCTATGGCAACAGATGAAAATGATTTAACCGATACATTGCCTGCTTTAATAGACTATTATACAAAACGTTCTAATTCAGCTATCGAACAGTTAGAAGTAATTTTAAAGCAGAATCCGTATAATAAACATGCATATAAACTTCTTTGTCAAATATACAGAGATAAACATCATCAAAATCTGTTAAATTCTACTATTCGTAAATATGGTAGAACAGCAGGTGAAGAAGAAGAATAGGCAAAAATAAAGAAATAGAATAACAACAAAAAAAGCGGTTTTACCGCTTTTTTTGTTGTTACTAACTTTTTAAATTTTATGAATTTTTATTTACAAAATGTTCAATCATATCATCAGCATTTTTGATATTTTTTTCTTTTTGCATTTTCTTTGTTTTAAAGAACATATAAATACCCATTCCTAAACCAAATAATCCATTAATTATAAAAGATTGTTTTTTTGTTGTTTTAAATTTCAAAAGTTTATTCATTATAAGATAATCACAACCAAGTCCGATTCCTGTCCAAGCGACTGTATTTAATGCCGCCGTTTTAATTGGTAAGTTTTTATCGTACTTTGTAGATTTGTTTGGTATTTGATAGTTATTGTTTGCTGCTTTAAATGAAATTGTCATAAACTAACCTTTCTAAAATTTTTTATTGTAATTCATAATTGATAGGTAGTCTTTTGTTAGAAGATTGCTCCTGCAAGCGTATCTTATTTTTTCGATTTCTTCCGGTGTAAATTGTTTTTTATAGATATTTATATTGTCATTATCATTTGGTGGTGGATTACCGCCTGCACCACAACAAAAATATAATTGTTTTGGTTTTTCTTTTGGTCTTAAATCTTTCATTACTTCAAAAGGATGCAAAGCATCTTTAATAATTATTGGGTCAGTAACTGTTTTATTTACCCTTCTCATTGGTTGAATAATAACAGGCATGATTAATCCTTTCATTTGTATATTTATATAAAACACATAAAAAAATAATTTGCTATCTTAATATTTTTTAAGATTTAGGCAATTTTTGAGAACAAAAATACTTTATATACATGTAAGATTTTATAGGGGATTACTATATGGGATTAATTAATAAAACAACATTAAATTTTATAGTCAAACAGGGCGAAAAACTTGTTGAATCTTCGCTGGTAAGAAAACCGAATATTACAAATGTTGAAGGATTAAGATATATGCCTCAACAGTTATCGACTGATGTTGTTGAAATTTCACAAAAAGCGTTACAATCAACTAAAACCGCATTAGAACCTGCAACATTACAAGAACTTGTTAATAAAGGATTGAGTTTGAATGAAATAGCCTCTGAGCTTGGAGTGAAAGTTGGAAAAGTAAGATGTTATCTTGCAAAATACAATATTATTTCAGATGCTCAAAAAGAATTTAGAATACTAAAAAGATATTTTACTGCGACAACAAAAGAAGAAAAATCAAAAGCATTTGAAGAAATTGATAAATACTTGCAACAAATAGCAAAAGAAGAATTAAAACAAAAAAAAGGAAGTACATACGAAGATTGCTTGCAAGATATTAGGTTAAGATTTTTTGAAATAGCTGAAAAGAGCAAACAAGACGGCATATCGTTCCCATATAGAATTTTAAAAACAATACAAGAAACAAGGCCGGTAATAAAACAGGAAATTAAAACAGTTGGTTTATCAAAAGCTGATTTAAAGGCTGCAGATAGTGGAATTGAATTATTTGAAACAAAAGACTACGAAGATTATCTCTGGAAATATGCTCACAGACACTTAAGAGGACGGGAGGCATATTCTCTTGAACAATATTTATGTGAAGATAAGACAATAAAAGAAATCGCGGAGTATTTCTGGTTAACACCAAAGAGAGCGAAAGATATTATAAAAAGTGCGTTATCAAAACTACGACAACAACTTGAACCGGCAAAACAAGGCGATTTTGAAGCGGAGAGAATCAAATTCAGTCAATAAGCTGCGGAAAATGCTGCTGCAAAAGAAGCTGATTATAACGGATATAGATTTTTACGCAAAACAAAAGACAGTAATAATTACTATTTATAATAAAAAGGCAATTTCCGAGAACAAAAATACTTTATATATATGTAAGATTTTATAGGGGATTATAATGGCATCATCATTTGGGATAGCAATAACAAATTTAACATCAAAGTTTGGCATTTTATCAAGAAAAGCCTGCATTCGTATTGCAACGGAAACAGGCAAAAAAGTTGCTGACAAATCAAAAGAAGTCGGAAGAATGGTAAACAAAGAAGAAATAGAACAAATTTTTGACCAAACAGTTCCTAAAAGATGCAGACCAAAACTTCTCACAACAAATGAAGAAGCAATCGATGTTTTCAGAAGAACAGGACATACTGAAGAAGAAATAAATGAGTATTTGCAATTACCTTTTGCAGCAGCTGTTATTGAAAACGGAACAAAAAAGTGGCCGATTTGGGTTCCTTTTAGCAGATTAGAAACTGAACTGCCACAACTGCAAGTATTTATGAGTTCAACTGTTGGTCATGAACTTGAACACGCATTAGAAAAAAATAATAGAATAAGAGATGTTTTCAGAAGGAATTTTTCCGGTGTAAAAGAATCCGTATGCGAATTCTTTGATAAAGATTACAAACGCAGAGTGACCGAACGAGAAATGGGAATACATAAGTTCGAGGAAGAAATTCAACGGGAACTTTTGGGTTGCATCGATGTAAAAACAAGAAAATTCCTTTGTGAACCAACAGTCGAAAGTATAGAAAAACATTTACAAGAAAAAACAGGAAAAGGATTAATAGAAAGACTTAGAGAGTCTGTTCACAGAAATTACGCTAATCCCGAAAATGCAGGAAGTGAACAAGTAAGAAGATTTGATAAAATAAATTATTGGCTTGATATGGAAAAGCCTGCATATCAAGTAACAGGCGAAGTAGATAGATATTTCTTCGGAACACCTAAAGGCGAAACATTTATAACGGAATCTATTTCTAAAGGCTATGAAGCAGCTATTGATATTGTAAAAAAAGATAGAAGAAGTTATTGGAAAAATTTGCTTTTGGGTAAACTTAAAAAACCAAATGTCTTTGCTACTGATAAAGATTTATTAAAATACGCAACTACATTAGAAGAAAAACAAGTATTACAAGAGTTAATTAGCGGACTAAATAAAGAACAAAAAGGAAGTTTGATAAAAGTATTATATTCTTTTGAAGGACAACCAAATGCTATCCAAATAGTAAAAACATTCTTAGATAAAACAACAGTAAAAGGGAAAAATATTTATTCGGATAAATTAGAATTATTTGAAGGAATGGATACCAAAATATTATCAAATCCGGATTTTATAACAATAGCAAAAATCGCTAATTCAAAAGTTAAAAATGCAGGTGCTGTTATAGATATACTTTCTTTTTTAGCACAGTCAAATAAGACTGATGCAAAAATATTGAGAATCTGTGCCGGTAAACTGCAAAAAACAATTCAGAAAAAAGGTGACATCAGAGCGGTTGTAGAACAGTTGCTTTCAAATCCCCTGAATGCTTAGCTAAATACATTTACCTCTTTACCCCTATATTTACTGCTACATTTGCCCCTAAATATATTTACCCCCATTTACCCCTCCCATTTACCCCTCCCATTTACCCCTCCATTTACCCCCCGTTTAGTTCGTGGTAAAATTTTTATATGGAAAGTTATAAACAAAAATGTTCATCTTTAGATGATACAAAGAAGCTTGCATATAAGTTTGCTTCACTGATAAAAGAAAACGGATGCTTTATAAATCTTTACGGAGAAATTGGAGCAGGAAAAACTGCTTTTGTAAAATTTGTTGCAGAAGCATTGGGAGTAAAAGAAAAGGTTACCAGTCCGAGTTTTGTTATATTAAATGAATACCACAGCGCAGATATTCCAGTTTATCATTTTGATTTATACAGATTGGAACACACAGGAATCAGCACTATTACTGAAGAATTGAGAGAATATTCCGAAGGAAAGAAGATTACATTTGTAGAGTGGGCTGAATTTTCACAAGGAGAATTACCTTTTGAAAGAATTGAAATAAATGTAACTTATGATGACGATGATTCACGAATATACAATTTTAAATCAATCGGCGAGAAAAACAAAAAAGTTATTGAAGGGTTAACGGTATGAAAATATTAGCAATAGATACTTGCCTTGATAAAACATATATTACATTAAATGATGATAATAAGATTATTAAAAGCGAGATTATCAAGTCTGACGGTGAAAATTACCACTCGGCATATTTGATATCTACTATTGTAAGAGTCCTTAAAGATGCTAATTTGGAGCCGCAAGATATCAATATGATAGCATCAGATATCGGTCCCGGAAGTTTTACAGGGATAAGAGCTTGCACTACTGTTGCAAGAGTTCTTGCGCAGCAGTTAAATATTAAAGCGGTCGGCGTTTCTTCTTTAGAGATTTTATCAAAAATACTGGGTGATAGTGATATGGTTGTTCTAGATGCAAGGAAAAATAAAGCATATGTGTTTGATAACGGGATTAAAGGTGCTATAGATTTAGAAGAAGTTGACAAACTGGTTAAAGGAAGAAGGGTTATTACAGACAACAGTCTTCAAGAAAGAATAAGTAAAAATGCAGACTTTGCAATTTCTTATCAATCAGGAGAATATCCGCTTGGTGACATTTTATCAAAGATTGCTCTCACAAAAGAACAAACAGATTGGAGAAAACTTAAGCCTTTGTATATTCAGCCTCCTCCTGTATTCGGAAAATAATATTAGGGAAATCCTAAAAACATAAAGAAAAATCGTATGAGGTAACTATGAAAAAAACATTAATAAAATATCCGTACTTAACAAGAGAAATAGAAATATATGAACAAGACAACGGTCACAAGATAGTTTTGGCTCATAAAGAAGGAGATATGATTAATGTGTCTTCTTGGGTTAAAACCGGTTCAATCAATGAAAATGAAAAGAATAACGGAATTTCACATTTTCTTGAACATTTAATGTTTAAAGGAACTCATAAGCATAAAGCCGGAGAATTTGACAAGATTTTGGAAGCAAAAGGTGCTATTGTAAACGCAGCAACTTGGAAAGATTATACTTTTTATTATGTAACTTTGCCTAAAGGTGACGGGGATGAAAACTTTAATACTGCGATAGAGCTTCATGCGGATATGATGACTGACCCTGTAATTCCTGATTATGAGATGGGTGCACCTTTTGATATTAATGACAAAAATGTAACCGATAAACGTGAACGTCATGTTGTAATTGAAGAAATTAGAATGAGAAAAGATCAGCCTTGGACTAAAGTTTATAACGCTACAAACAATGCAATGTATACTTCTCATCCTTATAAACGTGATGTAATAGGTACTCCGGAAATAATTTCTCAAGTTTCACAAAAAGAGGTAATGGACTATTATAGAACTTTTTATTCTCCAAAAAATGTAACAACCATTGTTGTTGGTGATTTTGACTCGGAAAAAGTCTTAAATAAAGTTATCAATGAATTTCATTGGGGAGAAAGACCGGAGCCTCCCGTTAGAAATATTCAACCGGATACGCCTATAAAAGAACAGCTGTATATAGAAAATGAAGCCAACATTAATTCTTCGTTTATGATGTTTGGATTTTTAGGTCCTCAAGCGAAAGATTTAAAAAATGTTATTGCTTTGGAGATGCTTGCAATAATATTAGGCGAAGGTTCAAGTTCAAGATTATATCAAAATCTCATAGAAAACCAAGAAGAGCACATCTTTAATGTAATAGATGCGGAAAATTATACATTTAGAGATGGATGCAATTTCTTTATACAAGCAAATTTTAATCCTGAATTTAAAGAAAAGGCAGTTGAACTTGTAAAAGCAGAGATTGAAAAAATTAAAACAAATATTACGGAAAGAGAGTTAAATAAGGCTAAAAAGAAAGTAAAATCCCGTTTTGCCTGTGAAGTGGAAACGGTTTCCGATATAGGAGAAACAATAGGTTATTATATGACTGTTTGTGATGATTTAGCATTAGCAGAAGACTATATTCCTATATGTGAAAATATTACGGCAGAAGATTTGCAGATTGCAGCACAAAAGTACCTTGATTTAAACCATGTTGTAGTCAGCGTTCTCAGTCCCCAAAAATAAAAAAATGTATAGTTTTAGGGTGAACTTTAAATGATTTGCCTCAAAAACGTAAAGAATTAAAAATAGGCGTTATTATGAAAGAAAGCTATAGAAATACAAATACGGAGAAAATAAGTGTTATATATTTCGGAACTCCTGATATAGGATTGCCCTCTTTAGAACATTTTTATAATTCTGATAAATTTGAAGTTTTGGCAGTTGTTACTCAGCCTGATAAACCGTCAGGAAGAGGACAAAAATTAACTTGGAGCCCGATAAAAAAATTTGCAATAGAACATAATATAAGAGTTTTTCAACCTAAATCAATAAGAAAAGAGCCTGATATTATAGAAGAATTAGCTCAATTAAAACCTGATTTTTTTGTGACTTTTGCGTTTGGTCAAATATTATCGCAAGAAGTTTTGGATATTCCCAAATATGAAACAATTAATCTTCATGTTTCATTACTCCCTAAATACAGAGGAGCAAATCCGATTCAAAGAGCAATAATGAACGGTGATTCTATTACAGGGATATGTACAATGATTACGGAGCTTGGACTTGACTGCGGGGATATTTGCATGAAAGAACCTATCACAATTACCCCGAATATGAATTGTATTGAATTATTCGAAATATGTGCATCCCATTCTCCTGAGCTTTTAGAAAAAACTTTAATAGGATTAAAAGAAGGAACATTAAAGCCGGAAAAACAATGTGAAGAAGGTTTGTGTTTTGCTGATAAATTAAAAAAAGAAGAGTGCCAGATAAATTGGGAAAAATCCGCACAAGACATTCATAATCTTGTAAGAGGAGTTTATAAATGTCCGGGGGCATTTTTCAAATACAACGATAAAATAATTAAAGTTATGGAAACAGAGCCTTTGGACGAAAATATTGACGGACAAACAGGCGAATTTGTAAGATTTTCCAAGCAAGGAATTGATGTAAAAACAGGAGCAGGAATCTTAAGACTGATAAAAGTTAAACCGGAAGGCAAAGGCGAAATGCTTGCAAAAGATTGGGCAAACGGTATAAAACAAAAATCTTGCTAATTTAAGATTATTTTTTCAAATAGAACTTTAGCAAAATCAAACATAAATCATCTAAACAGATGATAACAAAACCCAAAATATATATAATAATGAAAGAAAATAATTGGGGAGATTGGGGCTAAATGTTCAATAATATCAACGATAATAATCTGTTACAATTTAATAATGCAGCAAATGTAATTAATCTTACAAATGTACGCTCCTCTTTGCAAAAAAATAATTATGCAAAAAATCCGTATGTTGATAAAACAGAAATATCTGCTAATGCAATGCAGCTTTTTCAGCGGGATTTAGATATCAAAAAATTTGCCAAAATAGCTTCTGAAAACCCTGAAGATTTGTCATATATGGAAAAAATTCAAGAATTGTTTGCAGACGGAATAGTTGATCCGTTTGAAGAAGACAGCGCGGCTAATCTTGTAACAAATTCTAAATTATGGGATGATTTAAACGCTTAGATATGATAGAATACAACTATGGCGTCGTCGGATTACTATATAGTTGACAATTCAAATATTGAAGATAAAAAATTGGAAGCAGCTCGAAATCATTATATGAAGGGTGATTATAAAGCTGCATTAAAGCTGTATTTGAGCCTGATTAATACAAGTATTTCCTATAAACTATATCATCGAATCGGAAAATGTTATTATAAAATGGGTGATTTAGTGCAGGCAGAAGAATATTTCCAAAAGTCAGTCGGTTTAGAAAAAGGAGATAATCCTTCTTACATATATCTCGGTAATATATGTTATAAAAAAGAAGATTTGAAAAATGCAATATATTACTGGGCGTGTGCATTTGCTTATCGTCCTGAGGATGAAACAATATGTTTAAATTTAGCAACTTCATATTTTTCTTGCGGGATGAAGTTTCAGTCTGTATTTTATTATGAAAAGTATTTGAAATACGCTCAAGAGAAAAACTCATCATATAATACTGTCAAGCAAAGTATAGATGAGTACACAAAAATAGGAACCGAATTTTTGCAAAAAGCAAAAATTGCGTTCCAAAAAAAGGATTATAAATCAGCAATTGAGTTATTAACATTTGCATATAAAAATTTGCCGACAAATTATGAAATCAATTTGCTACTTGGAAAATCTTATTTAGAAGAAAGTGACAATATGCATGCAATGATATATTTAAAACAAGCGTATTGCCTTGATAATCGTTCTCTGGAAGTGTTACAATTGCTAACTTCCGTATTCATAAACCTTGGAGATTATACTGCGGCATATTGTTCTATGAGAAGGCTCTTACCGCTTGTTATTCATAATCAAGAAGAATATTTGACAACTATGAAAGTTGTAAAGGAATTAAATTCTACATTTGATGAAAAAAGTTACGTTGGGCATAAAGAATGGGGAGACAATTACTATAAAGAGAATAATTTTCATTTTGCACTTTTTGAATACGAAAACTGTACTCTCTTAAATGAAGATATTTATGAAGATTTAAGAGAAAAGATAGAGCAGCTGAAATTATTTTTGAACCCTGAGAAAAAAGCAATACAAAACAATATAGAAAAAGGAGCAAATAGTTATCAAAAAGGTGATTTTAAAACAGCCAACAAATATTTCTCCAGAGTAATGATGTTTTCCGAACCCGATTCGGAAGAATATAAATACGCAAAATCCAGAGTTACAAATGTTTAAAAAAATAAAAAAATGGTATTATTTGTATATTTTACACAGAAAGTATTACAGAACAGGTTCTTGTAATGCTTGCGGCAGGTGCTGTCAAAAAATATACGTTAAGCACAAACATGTAATTCAAACCGAGTCAGAATTCGAAGAATTAAAAAAATTACATCCGTTTTATACATATTTAAAAATTATTGATAAAGATGAAACTGGACTTGTTTTTGAATGTGAAAATTTAGATAAAGACACAAACAAATGTAAAATTCACAAAAAACGCCCCGGAATATGCAGAAGATACCCTCAAGAAGAACTCTTTGCTATGGGTGGTACTCTTGCAGAGCATTGCGGATATAAGCTTATTCCGATAGAAAGCTTTGAAGAAGTTTTTGAAAAAGTTAAAAACAAAACCTATAAAAATAAAATGTTTCGTTAATCATCAGTTGAATTATCAACTACTCTACTCGCCTTTTGTGCAGTATCCCATAATTCATGAAGTTTATCTTTAATGCCGATTCTGCCAAACCATTTGTATATAAAGCGTTCTTCATAACCGAGACCGCCATTAAGTTTAGAGCAATCACCAAGAGCAAATACAGCTTCGGATATTGATATCCTGACAAAGAAGTGTGCTTGTTGGTATTTTGTTAAGTCCATCCAAATTTTTACGTTATTGTATTTAGCAATGTTAACTGTTCTGACGTTGTGAGCATCAGATTGTTCTTGAATAATGTAAGAACGTAAATTGTCTTCTAAATCTTTAAATGTAGCCATATCTATCCTTTAATTATTTAAACTGTGAATTGGTGCAGGTATTCTTCCGCCTCGTTTTACAAAATTTTCAGAGGAAAATTTGTTAACTGATATTATTGGAGCTTCACCAAGTAAGCCTCCATATATTATTTTATCACCAACTTTTTTATTTGGTGCAGGGATAATTCTGACGGCGGTTGTTTTTTTATTTATCATACCAATAGCCATTTCATCCGCTATCATTCCTGCTATTGTTGAATCAGGTGTATCGCCCGGAATTGCTATCATATCGAGTCCGACAGAACAAACACAGGTCATAGCTTCTAATTTATCAAACGTCAGACAACCTATTGACGCTGCTTCTATCATTCCTGCATCTTCAGATACCGGAATAAAAGCGCCGGACAATCCTCCTACATATGAACTTGCCATAATACCGCCCTTTTTAACAGCATCGTTCAGCATTGCAAGAGCTGCTGTTGTGCCATGTGCTCCTGCATGCTCAAGTCCCATAACCTGAAAAATTTGAGCAACACTGTCACCCACTGCCGGAGTCGGAGCAAGAGAAAGGTCTATTACACCAAACGGGATGTTTAGTCTATCTGCCAGCCTTCTTCCTACAAGTTCGCCGCAGCCGGTTATTTTATATGCAGTCTGTTTTATTTTATTTGATAATAAACCTAAATCAGCATTAGGGTCTAAATCCTGAATAGCCGCTCTTACAACCCCAGGGCCGGAAACACCGATATTCAATGCACATTCAGGCTCTCCATATCCGCAATATGCTCCTGCCATAAACGGATTATCTCCGACGGAATTACAAAAAACAACAAGTTTTGCGGCACCGATTCCGTCTTTTTCTGTTGTAAGTTCTGCTGATTTTTTAATTATTTCAGCCATTTTTAAAACGGCATCCATATTTATTCCTGCTTTTGAGGTTGCAACGTTAACGGAGGAGCACATTCTGTCTGTAGATGCTAAGGCTTCAGGAATAGATTCGATTAAATATTTATCACCCTGAGTACAGCCTTTTTCAACAAGTGCGGAATATCCGCCAATAAAATCTATACCTAAGTTTTTTGCACTGTTATCAAGAGTTTTAGCAATTTTTAAATAATCTTTTTCCTTGCAAGATTCACCAATAACAGAGATTGGTGTAACGGAAATACGTTTATTAACGATTGGGATAGAATAATCATTTTCAATTTCTTGAGCATATTTAACAAGATTTGATGCATATTTATCAAGTTTGTATTTAATCTTATCACATACTGTATTAATATTTTCCGAAGCACAATCTCTTAAGCTCAAAGCCAGCGTCACAGTTCTTATATCAAAATTGTGAAGCTTTATCATGTTTATTGTTTCTAAAATTAAATTTTCATCAAAAATAGTCATTAAATATAGTATAGCATATTTTGTGATTTAATAAACTTGTTTTATAAAATGAATTATAATTGCTTGTATTTTTGACCATTTTGTTACAATAACCCATTTGTCATTAATATTAGATTGTTTTATAATTTTAAACGGAGGGAAAATAATGACAGGTAAAGTTGTACTGGTAACAGGTGCCGGAGGTTTCATAGGACTTAACGTCGTTAAAGCTTATTCTGAAGCTGGGTGGAAGGTTTTAGCGTTAGTTCACCACAATATCCCAAACGAACTATACAATCTTAACAACGTAGAAGTTGTTCGCGGTGATGTTACAAATGCTGAATTTATGTCACAATTTTCCGAAAAAATAGATATTGTTGCACATGTTGCAGGATTAGCTAAAGATATCGGCTCTGATGAAACATTCAGAAAACTTAACTTTGAGCCAATTAAATACCTTTCATCTTTACCAAAAGAAAAAATTATTTATGTATCAACAAGTGATGTTTATGGAATAAAAGACCATAAAAATGCAGATGAAAATACTCCGCTTGTCGAATATCCAAAAAATCCTTATCCGAGATATAAAATAATGTCAGAAAACTGGCTTAGAGAAAATTGTAAAAACTATGTTATAATCCGTCCCGCAGCAGTATGGGGAGAAGGCGATTTGACACTGGAAAGAAGAGTTGTTGAATTTTTAGAAAGCTCTCCGTTTATTGTTCACTTCGGAAAATGGAAAGGAAAATGCAGATGGCCGTTAGCCAATGTAAAAAATGTAGCTAAAACAATTGTTGCAGTAAGCGAAACAGAAAAATTTGACAGAGAAGCAATAACGATTATAGACCCCCAAAAAACAACAATTGATGAATATTATAGAGCTGTAGCAAAAAAATATTTTCCTGAAAAAAATTTTTACAACATATATTTGCCTTTGTGGGTTGGAAAATTTATCGGTTTTATCTCAACAACAATTTCCAATCTTCTAAAAAAGAAAGATCCGATTTTTGATCCGACATTTTATGCTGTTCATCACGTCAGCTCAAACTTGGATTTTTCAGCAGAAAAAATGCTATCCGCAATAAATTCTAAATACTCTGAAAATAGTTCAAAAATATAATTTTTTTTCGTTGGTCAAAACTTCTGATGCACACCAAACTATACGTAAAAATACAACACAGCACAATTTTACAAAAACAAAAATTTCTTATACAATTTTAACTATAGGGATTCAAATGAAGAAAAAATTATTTGCAAATATGGCATTATTTTTGACTGCACTTATCTGGGGGCTTTCTTTTGTTGCACAAAGAGCAGGCATGGAATATATAGGTCCTTTTACTTTTAATATGATAAGAAGTATTCTGGGCGGAGTGAGTTTAATTCCTGTAATTTTGTGGGCAAAAGTTTCTCATCCTGACAAGAGGAGCGAGAGAAGAAAAAGAATGCAGCACATCAATTTAGCAAGAGCCGGCATTGCATGCGGAACCGCATTATTTCTTGCAATGACTGTTCAACAGTACTGCATGCAATTCGTTGGTGCAGGAAAAGGCGGTTTTATCACTGCTCTTTATATTATTTTTGTTCCTATAATTACAATTCTTTTGGGTGAAAAATTAAATAAAAAAATTATTATAAGCGTTATTCTTGCTTTTATCGGTTTGTATTTATTATGTTATAAAGCAGGTTTGGGATTCAATATTTATGATTTATTACTGTTATTAAGTGCTTTTTTATACGCTGTACATATTATGGTTGTCAACTTCTATTCAAGAATCGTACATCCTGTCAAAGCATCTTGTTTTCAGTTTTTTGTAGTTGGAATTTTATCATCTTTTTTAGTTTTATTATTTGAAAAAGTAGATATTAATGCTGTTTTTGCGTGTAAAGTTCCTATTTTTTATGCAGGTGTTGTAACTTGCGGAATTGCATACACTCTTCAAATATACGGACAAAAATATACTCTCCCGATTATAGCTTCGCTTATTTTATGCTTAGAGTCGGTCTTTGCGGTTATAGGCGGAGTTTTAATTCTTGGAGAAACACTAACTTTAAAAGAAATAACAGGATGTATTTTTATGATAAGCGGCGTTATTTTATCTAATTTAAAATCTGACAAAACAAATACAAACTAAGTGTAGTATATTCAATTATCTAACCTGTTTATACTACTCTCTGCGGGTTAGTATATATAGGTATTTATATTATTGAAAAAAGATTATTATATACTAGAATTAGTAATGTAGAATTAGTAATGAAATACTCTTTTTTTACAGTTTTTTTAAAGGGAAGTTTTATGAATATAGATAAAAAGAAATTAATAATACAAATTTTGACAGTACTCGGATTTGCATTAACTGTTAAATTAGCAATGATTTATTATGTTGCAAATTATGAAAAATATGCTCTTGCCAGTTTTTGTTCAATTAACGACTTTATTGATTGTGACGGAGCAGCACGAACAACTGTTGCGCAGGTATTGGGAATCCCTCTAGCTTATTGGGGAATGATGTTTTATATGTTTGCTTTCTTTTTAACAATAGTTGATAAGCTAAAAAATATCAGATTTTTAAAATTTTTGGAAGTCTTTAAAAATCCGATGTCATATATAACTTTTCTGGGTACTATCGCTTTTATAATTTCTATGGTGCTTGCCGGCATGAGTTTATACGGTATTAAAAAAATATGTATTCTTTGTTTAATTACGTATTTCATAGATTTTTTAATAGCACTAATTCCTGCAAACAATATAAAAGAATATTTTAATAATTTTAAGATAACAATTTTAGATTTTATAGACGGAGTTAAAAAATATCCAAAAACATTTGTAATTTTACTAATTTTTGCAATTTCCTTTTTAAGTTACAGCGGAATTACAAATAACTTTGTTCCGCACGTGAAAAAATCTCAGGAACTTAAAAAATATATAAGAATGAAAGAAAATCCGTATAAAATTAACGGAAATACATTAGGTGTTGAAAATGCAGATGTTGTAATAGAACTATATTCGGACTTTGTATGTCCGCTATGTTATATTCATAATATTATGCTGCATAGAGCTGCAAAAGAGTACAAAAATATTAAAATCATACACCACAATATACCTTTTGATAAAGCATGTAATCCGGATATAAGTTTTAATATGCATCCGGGAGCTTGTTATATGGCAAAGGCGGCTTTAGCTGCCGAAAAACAAGGCAACTATTGGGGTATGAGCTCTCTACTGTACGAAAACAAACCGACTGATGATGAGCACTTATTGCCATTAATAGAAAAATTAGGACTTGATAAAGATAAATTCTTTGCAGATATGAATTCTGATGAAATCCAAAAAGAATTAAAAGCATCAATTGATAAAGGAACTTATGAACTTAATATTGACAGCACTCCTACTATGTACGTGAACGGAGAACAAAAAGTCGGTATTATGCAATATGACGAATTAAAGGAGTTTTTGGAAGCACGTGGCGCAAAAAGAAAATAAAATACTAATCCACGCTTGCTGCGGTATTTGCTCCGGATATCCCATTGCCTTACTAAAGGAATTGGGATATGAGCCTGTCGTTTATTTTTGTAATCATAATTTAGATACAAAAGAAGAGTTTGACAGGAGATTAAATGCTCAAAAAATTGTATGTATGTACCATTGGGTAGATTTAGTTATAGAAGAATATAACCATAATAAATATCTTGATTACGTTAAGGGTTACGAAAGTGAGCCTGAACGAGGTTTAAGATGTGATAAATGTATTGAATTAAGATTACAAGAAACTGTCAAAAAAGCAAAAGAACTGGGTATAAAAAAATATACAACATCTCTTGTGATAAGTCCTCATAAAAATTTTAATAAGATAAGCTCTATAGGAAAAAGCTTATCAGATGAAATAGAATATATTGCAATTGATTTTAAGAAAAAAGACGGATTCTTAAAAACCAACAATTTGTCTAAAGAACTCGGCTTATACAGACAAAATTATTGCGGATGTGAATTTGCTAAAAAACTGTAATTTGTATAATTAAAAGTAAAGTGCGAAGACATTACTTAAAGTGAATTCATTAAAAGTATTTAAAATAATTTATTGATTAGAGGCTAAAATTTTGATAAAATTTGCTTATGAAAAATTTAATACAAATTCAGAATTTAATATATGAAATCAGAGGGCAAAAAGTTATGCTTGATAGCGATTTAGCAACATTGTATCAAGTGCAAACTAAAGTTTTAAATCAAGCAGTAAAAAGAAACATAAAAAGGTTTCCGTCTGATTTTATGTTTCAGTTAACAAAAGAAGAATTTCTCAACTTGAAGTCACAAAATGTGACTTCAAGTTGGGGAGGTATTCGTAAAATGCCATATGTATTTACGGAACAAGGCGTAGCTATGCTGTCAGGATTACTGAATTCTGATATTGCGATTGCGGTAAACATCAAAATCATGAGAGCTTTTGTTCAAATTAGAAAATTATCTATTGAGCATAAAGATTTGCAAGAACAAATACAAGAATTAAAGCAATATTTTCTTCAATATGCAAAAGACAACAACACTGAAATTGATAGAATAAACGAAGCTATAAATTTACTAATGGATAGAACAAAACCAACAAAAATAGGATTTGGGGTAAATGAGAGATAAAAATTTAATAATACTTTTTTTAACGATAGTTATTACAACATTACCAACACTTGCAAAAGTCAGTAATATTTTTTGAAGGTGACTAAAAAGTCAAAATTCCTATTGGAACATATGAACACCGTAGGGTAGGTTAAGCCTTTAATAATCATTGTTTTAAGCATATTATCGCAGAGTGGCGAACCCACCAACATAAAACGAATTTTGACTTTTTAGTCACCCTCCTATATATATTTTAGGTAACTAGTATGTAGTTTCATAAATTAATTCTAAAGTATGTTGTCAAATTATAAATATTTTTATACAATGTGTTTGGTCTTTTATAGGTAAATTATTATTTACCTAATAGTCTTGTAAAATAGGAAGGAGAAAAAATGAAAGAAAATTTTAGAAAGTACTTAGTAGAATTTATTGGTACATTTTTCTTGGTATTTACCGTATTATCGGTAGTATTTTATGCAAATCCGGCAGTTATCGGACCAATTGCCATAGGTTTTGCTTTAATGGTATGCGTATATGCAGGCGGTCACATATCCGGAGGACATTATAACCCTGCTGTTTCTTTAGCTGCTGCAATTCGCGGTGCTTTAGAATGGAAACAAGTTATTCCGTACTGGATTTTTCAAGTTTTAGGCGGTGCTGCTGCCGTAGGCGTAATGTCTTTATTTGTTGTATTTCCTGATTTAGTACCGGCAGAGTTCAGTTTAAAAGAAATGATTGGCGGAGAATTTATCTTTACGTTCTTACTTTGCTATGTAGTATTACTTACCGCAACATCAAAGAGAACTGAGGGTAATTCATATTTCGGATTAGCAATTGGTTCTTCTGTAACCGTTGGTGCTTTTGCTGTAGGCGGAGCTTTGTGCTACGGTGCATTTAACCCTGCTGTTGCATCATCTTTATGGTTATTCCATACAATGCCTTGTACTGCAGTTTGTGTAACAATTATAACTAACCTTATTGCAGCTGTTTGTGCAGCTTTGGTATACAAGTTTGCAGAAGCAGAATAAATATCATTTATTAATTGTAAAAACACCGGGTCATGACCCGGTGTTTTTGCTATAATTGGATCCAAGATCCGATGTTATTTATGTATTATTTACTAATCAATAGATTGGTTAATGGAACGTTTTAAATCTTCTGCTATATTATCAATATTTTTTACAAGTTCCAATAATTTATCTTCTGCTGTTCTTTGTGGCGGTCGATATCTGTAATCTTCACCGGGTCTGGGTATAGAACCGGCTTGTCTTCGGATACCCTCTTGGCTTCCTGATAGAACAAACTGCTCTTCTTTTCCATGATTTCTGAATTTGAAAATCAAATTACAGATTTTTTTATATGGGTCATTCAAATTTTCTTTTTGTATTTTTTGTTTTCCTTCCTTAGCGGTATTTTCACCATTTAAAGTAACGTACTCAATGTTTAAAATTTCATCCCGCCTAAATAAATTCAATATTTTATCAATAAAAGTTTTCGGCTTGCCCGCTTTTAAAAATTTATCAACTGCGTCACTTTTGTATATTGTGTCATAAATTTGTCTTGGCATATCTTCCGGATTTTTAATATTTAAATATCTGGAATTAAATGATACACTACTCAAACTGTTAATTGAATTGTCCATATTTTATTCCTTTCATAACTATAATTTTGAATTTCATATATATTAACTCACATAAAAATAAAATTTGCGCAAAAAATACAATATTTTAAGCTTTTGTAACAAATCTTAAAATATTAGCAATATTTTTTAAACGTAGGTTTTTATAGATATATGAAGGCAAATAGTGTAAATAATATTTCTGCGGCAACGACAATTCAAATAAAACCTGTATCTTTTAGAAGCGAAGGAGCAGTTACTTGTTCTTCAAATACAAATGATGAGTTTATCTCTCAAAAAAAATCACAAAATAAAAAAACTTGGTTAATATTTGGAAGTACAGCTATTGCTGTCTTAGCTGCGTTTTTAACTCATAAAGCCGGATGGTGGGGAAAAAATAAAGAAGTTGAAGAACTCTCAAACACACTTGCGAAAGATTTTAAGAATATAAATGAAGCAAAAGAATTTTTTGAACAACTAGGAATAAATACAGAATTCAGAGATGTTACTAACAGTCATTTAGCACTATTAAACAGAATCAAAAATGACCTTGCAAAATTAAAAGAATATGGAGTTAAATTTGATAAACCTGATACTTTAACATTTTGTGACTGGTCTAAAAAGTCAGAATACGAAGAACTGTTAAGACTGCGCGGAATCTCTATGGATGAATACAAACCTGATTATAATGCTTTTTGTAAGGGAGATAACTTAGGACGCAATCATATATTTTTTAACAGTAAAAAAACTAATACAGACGTATTCAGACACGAAATGGGACATGCAAACCATCATCGAGGGCATGATAGCTACTGGGAAGCAAAAGGGATAACAAGTCATGATTTCGCGGATAAACAGCTGGAGATTTTGGGTCAGAACATTAAAGTGTACAGAGAAGGTCATGTTGAAAATCATGAATTAGATAATATTTTTCGTTTATATTTAAACAATGACACCGCCAGAAGTATTTTCCCGACATCAGACAGAGAAACGCGGTTTATTTATATAAACAAAATGTTGGAAGCAATGCAAAAAGAAACGGGATGTTATGCTCCGACAAAATTAGGCGAACAGGTTGCATACATTTTTGATGAGCTTGTAAAGGGTAATAAAACTTTCTCGGATGAAGTAATGCTGTATTATGATTTTGCAGGCGGAGCGAGAATTCCTAACAAACTCATTAACGGCATGACTTATGATAAATATATAGAATCCCTTTACAATAATTCTGATTTATTACGAAAATTAAAAGAAAATGTCATAATAAGCAAGCTTTAGTTTTGTATAATATTTATCAGATTTTTGTGGAGTTTTACATTATGTACTCTTAAATAATCAATTCCCGCAAGGATTAAAGGATATGAAAGAGCAAGCGATAGAGAGTCTTTTAAATCGTTGTTATTTTCGTTTACTCCAAGCAAACTTTTACGTGAAATACCAATCATAACGGGGTATTCTAAATTAAAAAATTCTTCCGCTCTGTTTATTATTTCAAAATTATCTTCTTTTGTTTTGCCAAAACCTATTCCGGGGTCTATGATTATATTTTGAATTCCAAAGGATTTGGCATAATCTGTTTTTTGTTTAAGACTAAAATATATTTCTTCTATAACATCATTATAATGCGGGTTATCCTGCATATCTTGAGGAGTTCCTTTAGAATGCTGAATGATTACCGATGCTTTATGATTTCCTATTACTTCTGCAAGTTTTTTATCATAATCAAAGCCTGAAACATCATTTATTAAAGAAGCACCATTATCTAATACATATTCCGCAACAACGGAAGACCTTGTATCTATACTTATGGGAATACTTATTTTCTCTTTTTGTATAAAGCTTAAAACAGGCTTAAGCCTTTCTATTTGAGTTTCAGCATCAACACTTTCAGAATAAGGTCTTGTACTTTCAGCCCCGATATCTATAATGTCCGCTCCGTCTTCAATAAGCTGTATCAAGTGTTTTTGTGCGCTTTGAGGCTCATAATATTTTCCCCCGTCAGAAAATGAATCCGGCGTAATGTTCAGAATTCCGGCAAGTTTTGTTTTTCGGCTTTTTGCGCTTATTAAATTATTTATTTTAGAACCCAATTCTCCGAGTTTAAAAGGCTGAAGTTTAAGTTTTTCACAAATCTTTTTTAATTGGGAAAAACTGCCACCGATTATTGCATTGGATTTTTCAACCTTGCCTGTTATAACGTCTCTGTGTGTTGCACAATCTGCTCCGACAGATAGAGCTGTTTGCTTTAAAATATTTGCCTGCGCAGGTGTTAAATCAAAAATTTTAATATTTTTATATTTAAATTTATTTGATGCAAAAAACCGATACCCTTCATCAAAACCTATTTTTTGAAGTTCTTTTTCAATATTATCGGAAATAATTTCTTTAATAATAAAATCATTCATGCAAAAATTTTATCATAAAAAATAAACTTTATACGAATGTGATTTTGTTTCCTGCCTTGTGAGCAGGTGGGTGAGTGCCTGATCGGATCCGTTTCCCGCTGGCGATTTTTTATCGGCGGGTATACTTCAACTCGCTCGAGAGCTTACTCTCCCTTTTAGAAAAAATGTAGGAACAAAATAAACACCCGTATAAAGTAATAACATTATCTCATATTTTTTATATTAAGACAAGAATTATTTTCCCTGTGCAAAAACTCCCTCGCCCTGCTTACAAATTACATAAAACAGTGCAAAAACCCCCTCGCCCTTCGGGAGAGGGTAGGAGTGAGGGGGCAAAATATAATATTTAAAACTCTTACCCTATCGGCGGGGTTTATTCTTATTAAATGTTATGCTAGAATATAAATAATAAGTGTTAGTTTAAATAATAAGGTGTTTATGAAGAGTTTTATCAGAGGGTTTATTGCATTATCTGCACTCGTTATTTTTTCATTGCAAACTTTTGCGGGAAGCGCTGATGATGTAAAGCAAAATATTATTAAACAAGCAAAATCAATGGGTGTAGAACCTGCAATTGTGTTGAGTATTGCAAAAACAGAATCAGGATTTAATCAAAACGCAAGAAGTGTAAGCGGTCATATAGGAGTTTTCCAACTTTCTCACCACACAGCAAAGCATATGGGACTTGACCCGTACAAACTGGAGGACAATATAAAAGGCGGAATAACTTATTACAAAAACATGTATGAGCGTTTTGGTTCAATGGAATTAGCTGTTGCAGCATTCAATGCCGGACCTGAATCAGTGAAACGCCACAATAATACTGTTCCGAAGCATTCGCAAAACTTTGTATCAAGAATAATGGCGGATTATAAATATTATAAAGGAATCGGTATCTAAAAATAAAAATCAATACTGTGGTAAAATTTTTATTCTCTGTCTTTTTTTGCCGTCAGGAAAACTGTATTTTTCCACACAACTTTTTAATAATTTCTGATTTATAAGTGATGCCATTCACAAATTCCCTTAAAAAATAACCCCTAATATTTTAATAATAACATAAATGCGTATTTATATTTTCAAGAATTTGCTTGAAATTCTCATACTTTGTGTAATGTATTCCTTTTTTATCACAATATGCGGCAAGCCTTGATTTTGCATACAAAATATCTGCTTTATCAGATACGCAATAATCTGAAACGCCATCTCCTATATACATAATTTTTTCATACTTATCTTTTAACGATTTTAATATTTCGCATTTACAAGTACCGGCATTATTTATGCAATTTGTACTTTTGTTTGGAAACGTTATTTTAAATTTACCGTCTGAAAACTCGCCATGATTCGATATTATTTTTATATTTTTAAGATTGTATTTTGCCAAAATTCTTTCGATAAAATAGTCAATCCCGTCACTAACAATATAAAAATCAATATTATGATTAGAAATATAATTATAAAATTCTTTAAAATATTTATCTATCTCTAAATCATTTTGTATAAAAACAGATATTAAATTTTCGGATAAATTAGGGATTAATTTAAACTCTTCGACTAAACACTCCTGAGAATCTATCTTTCCGTTAGCCCAATCCTCTTCAATCTTTTCCCAATCACCAACAGCATAATTTTTAATGAACGTATATAAACCGTCCCTGTCAGTTATCGTTCCGTCAAAATCACTAAGTATGCAAAACTTCTTCATAAACTTTAATCCGTTTCAACAAAGAAAAAATAAGCGGACGAAGGGGCTCGAACCCTCGACGTCAACCTTGGGAAGGTTGCATTCTACCACTGAATTACGTCCGCATATCATGATTATAATACAAATAAATTTTAATAAAAAAATATTTGTCGGATTAAAATCATAATTTAATATTTTAACATTATTGCGCTATATAAAACTTCTAGAGCTTTAATTATCCTTTTTTCATTGGTATAGAATGTTGCATCTAATTCTTCTTCACAGGCAACTTTGGTGCTATCAATAATATTTGCATCTACACCGCATTCTTCTGCCTTCAAACACAATGCACTTACTAATGGCATAATCAATTCTTTTTTTGCTCTTCCGTTGCCCCAGCCCGACTTAAATTTATCAAGTTTTGTTATTAATTCCGATATAACTTCTTTTTTGTTGAATAAATCTAAAACATTATCCTTATTAATATTTGCAATTCCATTTTTTACGTCTTCATCATTATTCCAATCTATACCATCAGAAATTGGTTCATATACTTCTTCATGTCTTCGTTCTTTCTCGTAATTATTTCTCATTTTAGTATTACTTGAATCCAAATCGGTATTTCCTTTTTTTGTTGGTTCAATCACTTCAAGATCCATTATATTATTCCTTACTTGGTCTAAAGATACCTTTTGTACCTTTGAAGAATCCCAAGGGTTAACTAAATGTAGCCATTTTTTACCATTTTTATCAGTTGTAATCTTTTTTACTGCATATGCATGATCTGACATTACATTTTGTGTATCATTGATAAAACCTATAACAACAACATATTTGTTAGGATTTTTTTCTATTTCATTTATAAGTTTATCAAAATTATCCATACCTTTTACATAATCAGCTCTATGACTGCTTGCTTCGCCACAAAGCAATTCGACAATTTCTCTTTCTCTTAAATGGCTTCCATCTATATTTCCGCCATAATGTTTCTTGAAAGCCAGCTCTAATGCAGCCATATCATCATCACCTTTTGAACACAGACCTTTTGCTCTGGCAGATTGTATTTCCTGTTTTGTTATATGTATTTCTTTATTTACTTTTCCGCCATTTATTTTTAATGTTACAATAGCTCCACCATGTCCATCAGATTTAACAACTTTGAATCGTGTATCATCAGCTATAAGACTCATAAATTCACTTTTAAATATATCATTTACATCAGAATTATCTTTTGTCTTATATGATTCTGA
>ODAI014029841.1_pt1 | contig 25792 bp, 20 predicted proteins | sample 1539321 | NCBI WGS metagenome assembly ODAI01 (sample SAMN02144231, study PRJEB22623) | gut metagenome | biome: sheep rumen | host: Ovis aries | place: New Zealand
GGATTTGAACCAACGACCTTCGGGTTATGAGCCCGACGAGCTACCAGACTGCTCCACCCCGCGGTACCTTTTACTCTTCGCTACCGAAGAGGTTGGGATATTAGCTCCTATTTTTTCTTTTGTCAAGATATTTCTTCATCTTGCGCCGAGTTACCCGGGAATGCAGCAATTCTGCCGTACAGCCGATGACGATCATGACTACACTGAAGCGTACGTCACAAACATTGGGCACAGAGCTTTCCGTATGGAGTTTCCCAAGCACAAAGTTCTTTACGATCCGCACGCACTGTTTTGCGAACGCTGCGGCGCCCGGATGGAACGCCGCTTCATCCCGGAAGAAGGCAAAGAGCGCGATGCCTGCCCTTCCTGCGGTTACATCCGGTACTTCAATCCGACACCGATCGTGGTTGCCATCATCGAGCACAAGGGGAAAGTCTTGCTCGCCAAGCGCGCCATCGACCCGCGGAAGGGATTCTGGACGCTCCCCGGAGGCTTTCAGGAACTGCACGAGACACTCGCAGAAGGTGCCGCTCGCGAATCCTGGGAGGAGGCGGGAGCCAAGATCAGTATTCAGCAGCTCTATATCGCCTACGACATCCCCTTTGCCGGGCAAGCCACATTCGCATTCATTGCGCACCTTGAAAGCGAGGACTTTTCCCCCGGCCCAGAATCCTTGGATGTCCGTCTCTTCACTGAAGAGGAAATCCCCTGGGATGAGCTCAGCTTCCGGACTGTCTCCATCGCCCTGCGCCACTTCTTTGCGGACAGAAAGACGGGCATTTTTCCGGTACGCTCGATTCTTCTTGAGCAACCGGAGAATCCATAGCGCCCAAGCCATCACCTCCCCCGAATAGTCCGCGCATGCGCGCGAGTAGAATGATTCCACCGCTGAGGCGATTGCCCTTCTTCAAGCCGGCACTCAAGGTGCCGAAGGCTTTGTCAGGTTCCAGTCGCTCTCCCTCACACTGAAGAATCAATTTACGGAGTCTCGATTCATGCTCTACAAGCTTGCCAAAAGCGTCCTTTTCCAGATGCAGCCTGAAACTGCACACAACGTCATCATGAAGAATCTGGACTGGATCACCCTCATGGGACTTCACAATCTCGTGACGCATATGCCTGACGAAGACCCTGTTGACGTCATGGGCATCAGGTTCCCCAATACCGTCGGACTAGCCGCCGGCATGGACAAGGACGGCACACGCGTTTCCGCTTTCGGCGCCCTTGGCTTCGGCCACGTGGAAATCGGCACCATCACCCCCGTCGCCCAGCCGGGCAATCCCAAGCCGAGACTTTTTCGCGTCATTCCTGCCGAAGGCATCGTCAACCGCATGGGTTTCAACAACGAAGGCACTGAACAGGTCATGCGCAATCTGAAAAGCGCCGAGGCCTTTCATCTTCGCGGCGGCGTTCTAGGCATCAATATCGGCAAGAACAAAGTCACCCCCAACGAGAATGCCGTCTCTGACTATCGTGCCTGCCTGCAGCGCTCCTACGAGAAGGCCGACTACATCGCCATCAACATCTCAAGCCCCAACACCCCAAACCTGCGCGAACTGCAGGCCGACGCCCCTCTGCGGGAACTGCTCGGCGCCCTGCGCGACGAGCGCCGCAAGATCATGGATGAACGCGGCCTGCCCTACAAGCCGATCGCAGTGAAGCTTGCGCCCGATCTTGCCAATGACGCCATCCTGCACGCCGTCGACATCATCGTCGAATCGGAAATGGACGGCGTGATAGCCACCAATACGACAATCAATCACGAATCCATCAAAGGCATGCCGAACTGGAGCGAGACGGGAGGCCTTTCCGGCCGTCCTCTCTTTGAGCGCTCCACAGAGTGTCTGCGATTGATTTCAGAGCATCTGCAGGGCAAGCTTCCCATCATCGCCTCCGGCGGCATCATGAGCGGCAGCGACGCCGTCATCAAAATGCAGGCCGGTGCCAGCCTTGTTCAGCTTTATTCCGGCTTTATTTACCAGGGGCCCGCCCTGATCGCCGAGTGCGTCGAGGCGATTGCAAAATATCGCGCTGGCCAGTCCGAATAGGTCTTCCAGGAGAGTTTTCATGCTAATGCCCAGAATCAATACCGCGCCATTTACTTTTCCCAAAATCATCATCGGAACGATGACCTTCGGCGAGCAGAACACGATTGCTGAGGCCTACGAGCAGCTTGACTGGGCTTACGAGCAAGGGCATCGGTTCCTTGACTGCGCGGAAATGTATCCGATCATGACCAAACCCGAGACGCAGGGCCTGACGGAGGAATACATCGGCCGCTGGATGCGCGGAAAAGGCCGCTCGAGCCTTCGCATTGCGTCAAAGGTCACCGGACCAGGCCGCAAATGGATCAGAGGCGGCAAGTTCACCCTGGAAGGCATCCGCGAAGCAGTTGAAGGCTCGCTGCGCCGCCTTCAGACAGACTACATCGATCTGTACCAGATCCACTGGCCCTGTCGCAGCGTCCCGGTCTTCGGCAATACCCGGTTTGTTGCACCTGAGCATCCCGAGGAAGAGCTTGGCATCCGCGAGCAGCTTGAAGTGCTGGGCGAGCTGGTCAAGCAGGGCAAGATCCGCGCTGTCGGCCTTTCCAACGAAACGCCCTGGGGGGTCTGCGCTTTTGCCAAGGCTGCCGATGAATGCGGGCTGCCGAGAATCGTTTCCGTGCAAAACGCGTACTCTCTGACGAACCGCCAGGTCGAGCAGGGCCTTGACGAAGCCTGCTACCGCGAGGGTGTTGCCATTCTTGCCTACTCGCCCCTGGCTGCCGGTACGCTGACAGGAAAATATCTCGAACCGGGGGCAGTCGGCCGATTCACGGTATTCCCGAAAGACTTCTCTCCGCGTTACACCCGCCCGTCGGTTCCCCCGGCTGTCAAGGCCTATGTTGAGCTTGCCCGCCGGCATGGACTGACGCCAGTCGAACTGGCGCTTGGCTTTGCATGCACCAGGCCCTTCATCAGCTCCGTCATTCTCGGAGCAACGAGTCTGGAGCAGCTCAAAGCTGACGTGAAAGCTTGCTCGACCCCGATCAGCGATGAGCTCATGCATGAAATCGATGCCATTCATGCAGCAATGCCCAACCCGGCAATCTGAGGGCGGACCGCTGCGGACATTCATTGCGCTGCGGCCAGAGAGTTCGCAGCGCAATGCACTCTGTCTTCTGGCCAAGTCATTTTGCCGGGGCACGAAAGCAAGGGCCGTCCGGGCGGAAAACGTGCACCTGACGCTTGCCTTCATTGGTGAACTGGATTGCTGCATGGCACTTGAACTGAAGGATGCCCTGGGCAGCGCGTCCTTCAGGCCGGTCCCCGTCTGGCCCTTGACACACCTTGGCCGATTCGGCGCTGTTCTGTGGTGTGCAGGCGAGCCCCTGCCGCAGATTGCACAAAACGCTGCATCGGTTCGCGCACTACTTCAAGCTCTCAATATTCCACATGACAGAAAGCGCTTTGCCGCCCACATCACGCTTGCCCGCAACTACTCCCTGCCACTGCCAGCCCTCAATGGCAAGCTGCCGGCACTGCATTTTTCACGCCCGCTGCTCATGGTGAGCGAGCGCGACAAGGATGGCGTTTTGCGCTATCGTTGCCTCTGATCGTCCGTGCAAAATTCCACATCGTGCAATCCGAGCCCGTTCCGATTTTCACGTTACGAAAGTACAACCCCCCTGATTTTCTCGTGCTATGCCCCAAACGCTCCCTATCCGCCCGGCATTCTGGAATGTGCCCGTGTGGGCGGAAATCGGCATTTATGTTGTCGGCCTTCTCGCAGCAGTCCTCTGCATCGCCGGAGTCATCCGCGCCATCCGCATCCGCAACAAAGGGACATCTCCCTTGCCATCCAGCGGCCCGGACACCAGCTGGCGCATCAAGCATCTCCTTGCCGAATCCTTTGGCCAGAAGCGTGTCGTGCAGGGCGCAAGCGGCAAGGCGCACTTCGCCCTGTTCTGGGGCTTTCTGCTTCTTTTCATGGGAACGGCAACGGCAACGCTGGACTGGGACATCGGCCACTATGTATTCGGCGAGCAGTTTCTGAAGGGGAACATCTACCTTGCCTACAAGCTCGTTCTTGACTGCGCGGGACTTGCCGCCGTCATCTCACTTTGCTACGGACTTGGCCGCCGCTACCTCTGGCACGACGCAAAGGTTGCAGAAAACCCGGAACGCTTTACCATCCTCATCGCAAGCCTGCTGTTCATCATTCTGAGCGGATTCCTCGTTGAGGCGCTGCGGCTTGCCGCCATGCGGCCGGCTTGGGCTGTTTTCTCACCAGTCGGCTACGCGCTTTCCCTGCTGTTCCGCGGCATGACGGAAGAGTCCCTGCGCACCATTCATTCCTTCGTGTGGATTATCCATGGCCTGGCAGCTCTAACTTTTGTCGCCGCGATTCCGCTCACCTACTACGCGCATCTTTTCAAGACTCCCGTCTCGATCTATTTCCAGAAGCGCGAAGCGCCTGGCGCGCTCCCAAAGATTGATCACATCGAGGAGCAGGAAACCTTCGGGATTTCAAGCTTCGATCAATTCACTCGCCTTGACCGCATCCGTTTTGACGCGTGCACGGAGTGCGGCCGCTGCAGAAGCGTCTGCCCTGCCGTCAAGGCAAATACGCCGCTTGATCCGAAACTGCTGGTCGGAGCGCTCAAGCGCAGGCTGCACGGAAAGAATCTGAACCAGGATCTTCTGGGTGGCATCATTGACAAGCAGGCGCTCTGGAGTTGCACCACGTGCGGCGCCTGCGCCAGCGTCTGTCCTGCCCGCATTCCGCTTCCCGACCTCATCGTCATGATGCGCCGCCACCTCGCGCTCGAGCAGGGAGAGTTCCCCGAAGGTCTCGCCACCGCGCTTGAAAACACCGCCACGGTCGGCAACCCCTGGGGCATGGATCCTGGAAGCCGACTTAACTGGGCCAAGGGACTGAATGTCCCGGTAGCCAAGAGCGGCGTTCCCTTTGACGTTCTCTACTGGGTTGGATGCTCGGCGTCCTATGACCGGCGCGCCCAGAAAATAGCCCGCGCCATGGTCCTGATCCTTCAGAGCGCGGGAGTGAATTTTGCCGTAATGGCAGAAGAGCGCTGCCACGCGGACTGGGCAAGACGCGCGGGCGAAGAGTATCTCTTCCAGACGGCCGTGCAGGAGAATATTGAAAACTTTGCAAAGTACAGTTTCAAGCGTGTTCTGACCGCCTGCCCGCACTGCTTCAACACACTCAAGAACGAGTACCCCCAGTTTGAGGGCGCGCCCAAGGATGTCATCAGCCACGTGCAGTTCATCGATGAACTGATCAGATCAGGAAAGCTCTCCCCGAACAAGAAGGAGGAACTCGGCGATCTGCTCACCGTGCACGACGCATGCTACTTTGCCCGCTACAACGGAATCACCGAAGAACCGAGACACGCCCTGCGCTCTGCCGGATTCACCCTCGCGGAAGCCGACAGCAACGGCTGCAGCGCAACCTGCTGCGGAGCCGGGGGCGGTCAGATCTTCATGGATCGCCCGAGCCGCATCAACGTCATCCGCCTCAAGGAACTCAGGAACACAGGAGCAAGTCAGGTGGCGGTCAGCTGCCCGCATTGCCTCACCATGCTTGAGAGTGCAGCCGCCGCACAAAATGACAGCAGCAACCAGAGCTTTGCGGACATTTCCGAGCTGATCGCACAAAGGCTTCCGGAAAAAAACTCCCACGCCCGAGGATAGCGTCATGGACAGAGCGTCTGCAGCCAAAGCCCCCCAGACCGTCCAGGTTCTGGACAGGTCGCTGAACCTGATCGACTTCATCGCCTCCAGACGCCATCCCATCGCACTGCATGAAATCGCCCGCGACACCCTTTTGCCGCCATCCACGGTTCACCGGCTGCTGCGAAACCTCGAAAATCATGGCTATGTTGAGCGCGACCAGAACAACTACTGGCGGCTGGGTTTCAAGTTTCTTGAATTCGGCCATCTTGTGCGCGACCGGCTCCCGGTCAGGGAAAAAGCCCTCCCGCTCATGCATGTGCTGTTCGAGAAAACCGGAGCAACGGTCAACCTGTCCATGCGCTGCGGTGACAGCATCATCTACATTGAACACGTATTCGATCCCCAGATCGGAGTGCGCCTCTCGCGGCAGATCGGAGCCACGGCTCCGCTTCATTGCACAAGCTGCGGAAAGCTCTTTCTGTCGGAATTGCCGACAGAAGAGCTGACGGCCTACATTGCCAGAACGCACCTGCAGGCCCGCACGGAGCACTCGATCCGAACCCCCGAACAGCTGATCGTCGCACTCGAACACGCTCGTGAACTCGGCTGGGCCGATGATATTGAAGAACTTGAACCGGGAATCCAGTGCATCGGCGCACCGATTCGCAACGGGCTGGGGAAAATGGTTGCAGCGATCAGCATCATCTGCGCAAGCGACATCCGGCGCAAGCCGGAGTGGCCGCAGCATCTGCTGCAGGCCACTGCCGCAGTCTCCGCATCCATGGGCTGGCTCGGAGCCAGGAACTAAGCCGGCCTCCAGAGCGCGCCGGCGCTAGCGCACTCCGCTCCTGGCAAAAGACTCCTCGGCGCATTTCACGACCTTTCTGGCCAGAGCCGAAGTCGGATCGATGACAAATACGGTGCGGCCGGCAATTTCCATATCCCCCTCATCGAGGATGAGCGGCAGCTCCGTGCAGCCAAGGATCAGAACGTTGCACCCGTGCTTTTCAACGAGATACTCGGCGGCGCTCAGAAGATCCTCCCTGCACTGCCCGTCCGTAAAGCCGGCCTTCGCCCCCTTGGGGCCATAGATCGCACGCATGACAAGCTCCTGATGCGGCTGATCCGGAGCAACCATCGGAATCCCCATGGCAAGGGACTTCACTGAATAAATTCCCGTCTTGACCGTGCCGCTCGTCGCCAGCAGGCCGACCTTGGCGCTCTTGCCGTACTTGGCCTGGATTTCATCCATTGTCACCTGCTGCATGTTGATGAACGGAACCTTCAGATGGCGTTGCAGAAACGGCACGAACGCGTGCGCCGTATTGCAGGGCACAATAAGCGCATCGCATCCATCGGCCTGAAGGCGCACTGCGCTGTTGTAGAGCGCGAGCGTCGGGTCCTCCCCACCCTCCAGCAGACACTTGGTGCGGTCGGGCGTCTGAGGGTTCTGCTCGACGACAAGCTTGAAATGCTCCTGGTCGTTGGCCGCAGGAGTTGCGCGGACTATCTTGTCATACAGATCCACCGTAGCGGCCGGCCCCAGCCCCCCGATCAGACCGACCTTGAAGGGCTTGGCAGGCGGCGTGGGATCGGCTGCAAGAATCCGCTTTGCATATTCCTCGACCGGAAGCCGCCCGAGCTGGTCATCCACGGAATCAACCAGCCTGACGGACACTTCCCGCTGCAGCACGTCAAAGAACTTGTGCGGGCAGCCGCAACTGAAGGCAACAACCTGGGCACCGGCTGCGGCAAGCCGCAAAACCGCATTGAACTGATTGATCTGCTTGTCGGCAAAAGCAGTTCTAGGATCGTCCGCATCATGCCTCATGTCGCCTTCATCAATCGACACCGTCACGGAACTGTCCAAGGCAAGAAGCGCAGCCTTGAGCTCAAGGGCGACATCAACATGGTCACCGCCTACGATTCCAATATGAAGCATTTTCAGTCCTCTCCTAAAAATCCAACCAATACCGCCATCATAGCCCCGGTCGGGGGAAAAATAGGCCGCAAAAGGCCTCGGGCTGCGCAGTTCTCAGAGCCTGAGCAGCGACTCCCAGACACGGGTCAGGCGCTTGACGCTGACGGGCATCGGCGTGCGCAGCTCCTGTGCAAAAAGCGAAACCCTCAGCTCCTCAAGCAACCAGCGGAACTGCGCAAGCCGGGGATCAACGACTCCCCTGCGGCTGGCAAGCTCCCGCCTGTACGGCACCGCCAGCCTTGCAATGTCCGAGGCGGCCTGACGATCCCGTTCAGGATCGTTCCTCAGTTTTTCAAGCCGGATCATGATCGCCTTTGCGTAGCGAGGATAGTGCCTGAGCTGCTCGGAGGGAATCTCCAGAAGGAAGTGCCTCGGGAACAACTCTCTCATCTGTTCCTCAATGTCCCTGACAGCCTCGGGGAACCCCTTGATCGCAACAAGCTTTTTTGGAACCGGCCCGAGTGTCGAGACCACATTTTCGAGCAGCCTCTGGAGCTCCATGCCAACCAGCGTGAGCCGGGATCTTCCCTCGTCCTTGCGCGCAGCAAACTCATCGGCATTCGTGGGCCAGGGCTCAGCCAGACAGGACAGCTCGACGGCCGCCTCAACAACTTCGCTGCGCAGGCTTTCAAAGCTTTCGAAGGCTCCTGCAACAGGTTCAATCACGCTCGCCTGCATCTGCACTCGCTGCAGCCCGGAGAGATTCTTCTCCAGATAGCGAACCTGCTCGCGCATCTGCAGAAGGAAAAGACGCCTCAATCCCGCTCTGTGCGCTCTTGCTGCCTGCGCAGGATCATCAAACACTTCAAGGGAGCAGAACTCTCCCCGGTCGACAAGAGCCGGGTGACCTATGAGCGACGCGCCTCTGCGGGAGATCTCCATCAGTTCGGGGAGTTCTCCGAACGACCACTCGGTAATGCGTTCGGTATCGCTGTCCTGCGCAGACTGCACGCTCTGCGCCATGCTGGCAAAGAGCTTCTGAGCTTCGCCTCCGAGTTCCGAGCGAAGTTCCGAAAGATTGCGCCCCATGGCAAGCTGCCTGCCATGCTCGTCAATCACCTTGAAGTTCATGGTGAGGTGAGGCGGCAGAAACTCAAGCTTGAAGTCAGTGCGCTCGCACACGGCGCGCGTCTGCTCGCGGATGTCGTCAATCAGGGCATCAACAACGCTCTTGCCCGGCACTGGCTTTCCGTTCACCCGTCGGTAGAACTCCATTGCGTAGTCGGCAATCGGCACGCAGTGCCTGCGCAATCTCTGAGGCAGGCTCTTGATGAGCGCCTGTACCTTTTCCCGAAGCATCCCGGGAACCAGCCAGTCACATCTGACGGGATCAATCTGATTGAGGACGAAAAGCGGCACGGCCATGGTCAGACCGTCCCTAGGCGAGCCGGGCTCAAAGTGGTAGGAAAGCGCCATCGTAACGCCGGCCATTTCAATCTTTTTCGGGAAAAACTCGACTGTAACGCCATCGGCATCGCGCCGCATAAGCTCATCCCTTTTCATGAAGAGCAGTTTTAGATCCTTCTCTTCGGCCTTTTTCCGCCATTGCTCAAACGTGACGGCACAGACCACGTCCTTTGGAATTTTGTTTTCATAAAATTCTGCAATCGACTCTTCATCAATCAGAACGTCCGGACGCCTTGCCTTGTGCTCAATATCGCGAATTTCGCGCACGAGGCGCATGTTGTGCTCAAAGAAAGGCGCCCGACAGTCAAAATCCCCGGCCACAAGAGCCTGCCGGATGAAGAGCTCCCGGCTTAGCGCCGGATCATGCCGGGCATACCCGACCCGGCGCCCCGAATAGATGGTCAGCCCGTACAGGCTGCCCCGCTCCAAGGCAACAACTTCTCCACGGCTTTTCTCCCAGTGCGGCTCAACCCAGCTTTTCTTGATGAGATGAGCGCCTTCGGCCTCGATCCATTCCGGCTCCACGTCAGCGGCGGTCCGGGCAAAAAGCCTGCTTGTCTGCACGAGTTCGGCAGAAACGATCCACTTTCCCGCCTTTTTGGCAATTCCAGAGCCGGGCCAGACCCAGAAGCGAATTCCCCGGGCTCCGGCAAAAGGCGCCGCGCGTAGATCCGCATCAAGCTGGCGCATGCCGATATTGCCGAGCAGTCCGGTCAGAAGCGCCCGATGCAGCTGCTCGTATGTGGCAGGTGCGGAATTGACGCTCCAGCCGATTTCCCGGGTGAGTTCGGAGAGCTGGCGCCAGACATCCCGCCACTCGCGCATCCTGCGCGAAGACAGGAACCGGGACTTGAGCTGTTCGGTGAGAAGCCGATTGCTCTGCTTGTTCGCATTGGCATCCACATACCAATTCCAAATCTTCATGAGCGAGAGAAAGTCGCTCTTTTCATCAGCAAAGATCTTGTGCGCCCGATCAGCCGCCTCCTGCGCTTCCAGCGGTCTTTCTCTGGGATCCTGACTGGCAAGTCCAGAAACAATGATGAGCGCCTCGCGAAGGGCGCCGTACTGAAAGGCCGCGAGGAGCATCCGGGAAAGCCTCGGATCAACGGGCAGACGGCTCAGCTGACGCCCCGTTTCCGTGAGCTCTCCCGCTTCGTCGATCGCACCGAGCTCTCCCAGAATGGCGTATCCATCGCTGATTGCCCGGGCCGGCGGCGGCTGCACAAAAGGAAACGCGCGCACGTCTCCCAGCTTGAGCGCCTTCATGCGCAAAATCACGGCGGCAAGGTTGGAGCGGACAATTTCCGGATCGGTAAAGGCAGGACGCCTAGCCCAGTCATTCTCATCGAAGAGCCGGATGCAGATTCCGTTGGTAACGCGGCCGCACCGCCCGGCCCGCTGGTTGGCCGAGGCCTGACTGACCGGCTCGACCAGAAGCTGTTCGACCTTGTTTCGGTACGAATAGCGCTTGATCCGTGCCAGCCCCGTATCGATCACGTAGCGGATGCCGGGAACCGTGATGGATGTTTCGGCAATATTTGTTGCGAGGACAATCCTGCGCGGGCCGGAGCTCTTGAAGATCTTCTCCTGCTCCTGCGCCGAGAGCCGCGCATAGAGCGGCAGGATCTCAACCTGCCCCGGCCGATGGCGCTTTCTGAGAACCTCGGCAGCCTCGCGGATCTCCCGCTCTCCGGGCAAGAACACCAGAATGTCGCCACGCCCCTCCCCCTCGAGCTCATCAGCCGCATCAGCAATGGCATCCATCAGGGTGCGGTCATCCTCCTCGTCCACATCCTCAAGCGCCCGGTAGCGGATTTCCACCGGATACGTCCTTCCGCTGATCGTGAAAACCGGAGCCGGATGATCAGGATCCGAGCCGAAATGGGACGCAAATCTTGCCGAATCGATCGTTGCCGAAGTCACAATGACCTTGAAATCGCGCCTGCGGGCAAGAATCCGCTTCAGGTACCCCAGAAGAAAATCAATGTTGATCGATCTCTCGTGCGCCTCATCGATGATGATCGTGTCATAGCGGCGAAGCATCGGGTCGGTCTGGGTTTCCGCAAGCAGGATGCCGTCGGTCATCAGCTTGATGCTTGCGCCGGGCGTTGTCTCATCGGTAAACCGAACCTTGTAGCCGACAACCTCGCCCAGCTCAGAATCCATTTCCTCAGCGATGCGCTTGGCGACAGAACTGGCGGCAATGCGGCGGGGCTGGGTGTGTCCTATGAGCCCCTTGCGGCCGCGTCCGGCCATCAGGCACAGCTTGGGCAGCTGCGTTGTCTTGCCCGAGCCCGTCTCTCCGCAGACAATGATTACCTGATTGTCCCGGATTGCGGCAATCAGCTCGTCCGCATGTTCGCTGACAGGGAGCCCCGGCATCAGCTCAAGGCGGGGAATGGGATTTCGGATAATCTCGCCCCTCTCATTGCGGCGCACCGTCCTTTTCTGTACAGGAAGCCCTTCATCGGCGGCCTCGGCGGTCTGCTCCGTACGAGCGGGAGGACGCACGGAAGCAGTTTGCTTTCCGGCTTTCTGCCCGGATCCGGGACGGGAGGTTCGCGCGGCCTCCGGGGCGGATTTGCGTACCGGCTTTCGCAAAGCGCCGGTCGCTTTCTTGTCTTCGCTGCCCCTCTGGCGGGCGGGCGGCTGACTCGGCTGTGCCTCAGTCGCCAGTGAGGGGGAGCGAACCGCCTCCTGCTCCTTGGCCTGCTCAACGCCGTTTTGCTGACCAGGCGTCTTGAGCCGCGCCAGCTTCTTCTTCCCGCCGAAAGGCAGCCCTGGCTCCTTGCGGATTGACTCGGGAGAAAGCATTGAGCGCAAATGATCAAACGGGCGGGAAGAAAAATCAGACATCCTGCGTGGACTCCAAACAAAGTAGCCGCATTCTAAAGTGACGATGTTTCTGAGTGTGCCGGCTCTCAGCGGCTAGAATAACCGCCACATCCCGGGCTGATTGCCCAAATTTTGAATATTTCAAGGAGCTGACGATGGCACGCATGGTGCACTGCATTAAGCTGGGAAAAGACGCCGAAGGCCTGGACTATCCGCCCGTTCCGGGCGAGCTCGGCAAGCAGATCTGGGCAAATGTGAGCAAGGAAGCCTGGCAGGAGTGGACAAAGCTGCAGACGATGATGATCAACGAGTACGGACTGAATTGCGCAGACATCAACGTACGCCGCCACCTTCTGGAGCAGTGCCGCAGCTATTTCTTCGGCAAGGGCGTCGATCCCGTGCCGAACGCGACCCCGGAAAACAAATAACCCGAGGCATCTTCGGGTGATCCCGCGCCTGAACCGCATTGCGGCTCAGGCGTTTTCAGCCCCATTCTAGCGGCGCTCGAACCGCTTGACGCCTTCTGCGGTCCCCAGCAGAAGCACATCGGCTCCTCTGGCGGCAAAAAGCCCCACGCTCACCACGCCGGGAATCTGGTTGATGGCTGCTTCAAGAGCGGCCGGCTCTTCAATCGACAGGCCGTGAACATCAAGAATCCGGTTCCCGTTATCGGTCGTGAAATCCCGCTCGACGGGATTGCCGCCAAACTCTCTCAGCCGCGCGGAGACGGCGCGCAGCGCCATCGGAATCACCTCTACGGGCAGCGGGAACTTGCCGAGCACGGGAACCTTCTTGCTGGCATCGGCAATGCACACGAACTTCCTGGCAACGGAAGCCACAATTTTTTCCCGGGTGAGCGCTCCGCCGCCGCCCTTGATCATGTTGAACCCTGCATCAATCTCATCGGCTCCATCCACATACACCCCGATGCCATCGACTTCGTTCATCTCAAGAACGCGGAACCCGAGCTGTTCGAGCCGCCTGGTCGAGCGAACGGAACTTGACACGCAAGCCGGAACGGACAGGCCGCTCTGCGCGAGCGCATCAATGAAGAAGTCGACCGTCGAACCCGTGCCGACCCCCAGAATCTCTCCCGGACGAACATCGGCAAGCGCAGCCTTCGCCACGAGTTTCTTGAGTTCATTCTGATCCATCGGTTCCTCCTCCCGTCACCGGCAATCACGGCTTTTCGCCGACAAATCCCTGGCGCAATATCGCCAGAGGCGTATCGTTCAGGCACAATTCTGACAGTTTTCTCTTCGCCGAGCATTCTCCGAACGCGTTTTTACCGATGCCATCCGAACAAAAGCACTCGCCGGATTCCGACTATCTGCTCGAACTGATCCAGGCCTCTCCCTCGGTGAAGAACAAACCCCGTCTGCTTGTTCTTCTGCTGGGCATTCTGGCCGCCATCTTCTCTGTTGTCACCGCCCTCAGCTACGCGGTCACATCAAGTCAGGAGTCCGAGCATCTCACGCATATCAGCCGGATCGTCCGCGAACAGATCGGCACCCGCATGCAGGACCTCTCGCTCGAACTGATGCAGACGGCGGGAACACGCGTGCCCATCGGCGCAAACGCCCACACCCAGGAGCGGGTCAGCGAGCTTTTTGAGGATTTTCACGAACTCCTTGAAATCACCGGAATCACCGAAGACGGCAGGGTGTCCATGTCGCTGCCCAATCCGTACATTTTCGGCGAAGTCACGCGCCCCCTGGGCAGCAGGCTCTCCCTCCAGTCGCTGCGCTTTTTCGAAAAATCGAGCAAAGGCATTGCCGTCGTCTTCTCCGAGCCCTATGTCATCAAGGACAAGCTTGGCAGCCCCTTCATCGACATTTTCATTCCCAACCCCGATCCGCATGTCACTTACATCGCCCGGCTTTCGGTTCAGGAAATCACCAAGCACACCGACATTCCGCATCTAGGACTGAACCGCTTTGCCTATTTCACGGTCAATGGCACTCCCATGGCCGAGCACCCCCTGGCAGATACGCCGCGTCTGCACACCGTCTCGGCGCCCGTTCCGCCGTTTCCGCTGTCCACGGAACTCGTGATGGCCACACCGCTGTCCAGTTTCCTCACGTCCAAGTTTTTCGTCGGCGCTCTGCTCTTTTTCGTCGCCGTGCTCTGCTCTCTGCTGATCACGCTGACCGTCATGATCATGGGAAAAAGCCGCAGGGAAGACATGCTCGAGAGCCGCATCCTGGTGCAAAAGACCCTCAACGAGGCCTTCACCGACGGCATCACCGTCACCAGCATGTCAGGGCGCATTCTCTTTGCCAACAGCGCCTTTTCCAAGATGACCGGATATCCGGCAAGCGAACTTCTCGGAATGCGCCCCCCCTTCAAGTTCTGGCCAGCCGATGCACACGAGCGGCTGACCAGGGAATTCGGCGAACTTGCACGGCAAAAGAACAAGAAGAGCATTCCCAAGGACCTGTCCTATCAGGCTGTCCGCAAGGACGGAAGCCATTTTGACTGCCGCGTCGAGCGCCGTCCCATCTTTGACGCCTCTGGGCGCATGCTCGGCATCCTTTCCATTCACAATGATGAAACGGCGAAGAACCGTGCGGAGGCATCTCTCAAGCGCGCCCAGGAAAGCTTTGCCCGAGCAATCTCCACCATGGATACCGCCGTGTCGGTCCTCGGGCATCAGAACGGCGCCCCCCAGATCCTCTTTGCAAACAAACGCTATACAGACAGTTTCGGCCCCGGCGCGCAAGGGCACGTCAGAATCGCCGGCAAGCTCCATGAACTACCCTCTGCCGAGCAGTCAAACGGAGAAGTCTTTGACGAGCACACCGGGCATTGGCTGTATGTCAAGGCGCGCACGATTGGCTGGATTGACGGCGAAACGGTCGAATTGCTGACCATTACAGACATCTCCGAGCAGCGAAGGACCTCGCTCCTTCTTGAGGAACAGCTCAAGAAGGCTGAGCAGTCGGCGCGCCTCATCATGATCGGCGAAACGGCAAGCTCCATCGCGCACGAGGTGAACCAGCCGCTTGCTGCCATTCAGAACTATGCCAGCGCCGCCCTGATGCTCAACCGCAACAACAAGCTGAACGAAGCCAGTGCGGAAGAGGCCTTTTCCAAGATCCTGCACCAGACCCAGCGCATGAGCCAGATTGTCCAGGTGATGCGCTCCTCGGCAAAGCGCTCCGAACCGCACCTGCAGCCCACAAATGTCGACACCCTCGTTGATGGAGCCATGGAACTCGCTCTCATCACGGCAAGGAAACTCAAGATGAGAATCAAGGTTTCCCGCCCGCAGAAGCTGCCCATGGTTCTTTGCGACTCGGTGCTCATCGAGCAGGTTCTGCTCAATCTGCTCAGGAATGCCATGGAGGCAAGCGAGAACACCGGTTCGTCAAGCGTTCTTCTCAGCATCGAGCATATCGACTCGATGATCGTCTTCAAGGTGACAGACCACGGCATCGGTCTTTCGGAAGACGTGCTCGCGAACCTCTTCACCCCGTTCTTCAGCACGAAGACCTCCGGCATGGGCATCGGTCTGAACATTTGCCGTTCCATTGCCGAAACTCACCACGGACGCATCTCAGCGGAAAACAATCCCACGGGCGGAGCAACCTTTACGCTGTCACTCCAAGTTGCTGATGGGGAGTTACAATTCGAAAGTTAGATGTACTAAGGGTTTCTACTGCCATGGCTTTTTCCAACTTTTCTGCCTCTGAAACTACACAGACGCTCGGCACGGTTTACGTTGTTGACGACGATGAGGCCGTCCGGGACTCCCTCCGATGGCTTCTGGAAGCGAACGACTACAAGGTCGAACTCTTTGACAGCGGCGAAAGCTTCATTGCAAAGTACGACCCGAATGCAATTGCCGTCCTGCTTCTGGACGTGCGCATGAAGGGCATGAGCGGCCTGGAGGTTCAGGATCATCTGATTGCCCGAAAAGCGGCTCTGCCGATCATCTTCATCACCGGCCACGGGGACATCCCGATGGCTGTGAGCGCCCTCAAGAAGGGTGCCGTGGACTTCATTGAGAAGCCCTTTGATCATGCCGCCCTCAAGCAACAGGTCGAGCGCATGCTGCATGAGGCGCGCGAGCGCAAGGTCAAGGAGGAGAAGCAGAGTCTGAATGAGGCGCTTCTGTCCAAGCTCGCCCCGCGCGAGCAGCAGGTTCTCGAGCGCATTGTCTCGGGACGCCTGAACAAGCAGATTGCAGATGATCTCGGCATCTCGATCAAGACCGTGGAAGCACATCGCGCATCCATCATGGACAAGACCAATTCGGGCACGGTTGCCGATCTGATGCGCGTTGTCATGGGGGCGGGAGTGAGATCGGGAATCTACGGGCAATAAGCCTTTCCGTGTCTTTTTTCGGAGCCCGCCGGTGCTTTTGCCTGCGGGCTCGGTTTTTGCCCGTCTGTGATTGCGGCAGGGACAATCGCACACACTTGAAACGAAGATTTTGTCATGTCACAGGCGTACTTTCTGATACCTGGTCTGTTGTTGCCGCAACAGGCCTTTGAGCGTTTATCCGCAAGCACACTTTCAGCCCTGGAACAGCTCACGCTTGGCCAAACAGCTGAAGTTATGTCGCAAACCCTCTCGAGCGGAGTCTTTACGCGTGCCGTCCATGACATGTGGGTCTGGCGGGTGCTTTGCTCCCGTCCCTCCTTTCCTCCGATTGCACCCTACGTCTGGCATACGGAACTGGAGCTTGTCTTTGCCAGCGAAGTCTGGCGGCTTGATATCGGCACCAGAACCGCGGATGGCATTCGTGCGCTGCCCGATGCTGCTCTGACTGACGATCTCATCGAAACCATCTGCGCACGCCTTCTCAAGCCGCTTGCATCCGAAGGGTTCACCCTGCAGCGCTGGGACAAGACTCTCTACCTCACGCGCAGGAACAATTGGCCTGTCGCGACACGTCCCTGGAGCACTCTGACAGTCGGCCACAGGCCCGACGAGCGCGACATTGAACCCGCCCCGGGTGCGCAGCCCGATTCAGTCCTAGCCGCTCAGGCTGCATTGAACCGCCTGCAGACGGCGCTTTGCACGCCAGAAGCCCCGGTAACAGCCTCCGGGCACAAGGCGGACGCCCTTTGGATCTGGGGCGGCGGCAGAGGCGGCCTCATTTTTCCGCCCACGAAGATCCGCGGAGTGCTTGCCGATGAAACCGCGATCATCAGCTGGACTCAGAACGCGGGGCTCTTCAGCCACTGCACCGCCAAAGCGGCAGGCGCCGCCGACTGGCCCGAGCAGTGCGCCCCCGGCACAAGGCTTGCCGTCCTTTCGGATCTGTACGAACCCTGGCTGCACGCTGACTGGCCCGAGTGGGAAAAACGCATTCCCGCCCTGTGCGAACAGATCCGGACTCTGATGGCAGCGGCAGCAAAGAAGGAATGCAAGCACTCGCTCATCATTGCCTGCGGAGAACGCCTCAGTTCGACCGTCACGCTTCAGGCCGCATCAAGCGGCGGCGTGCGCGGCCTGCTCGAGCGATTGAAGCGCCAGCACTGCATCGCCCCGGACAAATGGCTGATCGAAGGGAGCCTTGCATGAGCACGCGCTTTCGCATTCGCGATTATGACCAGCGTATCTGCGACAGGCTGACCGCAGGCGGCGTTCTGAGGCCCCTGGCCAGAGCGCTTGCCGCGCGCGGAGTCACCTGCGCCGAAGACATGGCCGAGGACTGGCGCAGCATGATTGCGCCGAGCCAGCTCGAGGGCGCCGAAGCGGCAGCAAAGCTGCTTGCCGACGCACGGGAGAGGCACGCCCATGTCACCATTGTTGCGGACTACGACTGTGACGGCGCAACCGCCTGCGCCATCGCCATGAAAGGCTTCCGGGCCATGGGCATTTCCTGCGGCTACATCGTTCCAGACCGTTTCCGCTACGGTTACGGCCTCTCGCCCGACATTGTCGACCTGGCCAATGAAAGTCAGCATCCCGATCTCATCGTCACCGTTGACAACGGCATTGCGAGCGTGGATGGCGTGCGGCGGGCAAACGAACTCGGCATCGCGGTCATCATCACCGACCATCATCTGCAGGGAGCGACACTGCCCGAGGCAGCGTGTATCGTCAATCCCAACGTCAAAACGAGCAGCTTTGCGAGCAAAGCGCTCTGCGGATGCGGCGTCATGTACTACGTGCTGCTTGCACTGCGTGCGGAATTGCGCAGGCGTGGCGTGTTCACCGCCCAGACCCAGCCCCGGCTCGATGCGCTCTCCGATCTGGTTGCCCTCGGCACCGTTGCCGATGTCGTTTGTCTGGACAAGAACAATCGGATTCTCGTCTCCCAGGGACTTTCCCGCGTCAGGCGCGGTCTGGCCTGTCCGGGAATCCAGGCGCTTTTTGCCGTCGCAGGCCGCGATACGGGCAGCGCCAGCGTGCGCGACTTTGCCTTTTCGATCGCGCCGCGCATCAACGCCGCCGGCCGCATGGACGAAATGAATCCCGGAATCGACTGTCTGCTCTCTGACACCGTCGACGCAGCCATGGGTTTTGCCGAGCAGCTTGAGTCCTTCAACAATCAGCGGCGCAATCTCGAAGGATCCATGCAAAGCGAAGCACTCGAGAGCGTGCAGGCCATGGACTGGGAAAACAGGGCCACCGTGACGCTCTTTGACTCAGGCTGGCACCAGGGGGTCGTGGGGCTTGTTGCAAGCCGCGTCAAGGAGCGCATCCACCGTCCCGTGATTGCCTTTGCGCCATCCGAAGACGGAGAACTGAAGGGATCGGGCCGCTCCATTGAAGGCGTTCACCTCAAGGATGCGCTGGATCGCGTCATGAAAAAGGATCCGGACGTCATCATCCGGTTCGGCGGGCACGCCATGGCTGCCGGGCTCACGATCGCCCCCGGCAATCTTGAGCGGTTTTCCGAGCTTTTCGAGCTTGCGGTATCCGAAATGACGCCGCCCGAGCTTTTTGACAGAACGGTTCTCGTGGATGGCGCGCTCTCGCCCGAGGAAGTGAACTTCCCGCTGATTGAGGCGCTCTCGTCCAGAATCTGGGGACAGGGTTTCGAGCGGCCTCTTTTTGCCAATGACTTCACGATTCTCTCGCAGCGTGTTCTCAAAGGCACGCACCTAAAGCTGATCGTCGATCTTGGAGGCTCCCGGTTCGAAGCCATCTACTTCCGCCACAGCGAGCCGCTGCCGCAAAAGGTGCGCCTTGCGTATCGGCCGGAAATCAATGAATTCATGGGACGGCAGTCGGTGCAGCTCGTCGTTGAGGCATCCGAGGACTAACCTCGGCATTCACCCTTCCCGTATAATTTCGCGGTTTTGCGACAGCCGAAGGACTCCTTCGGAATCGCCATTTGTTCAACGCTTGCGCGCTCCTTCGCACGACTCGCAGGCATTGCGCATTGCGCAGACACCGTCCGCGCAATGCGCTCCCCGGATACGAAACATGGAAGCTGAACGCATCAATCACATCAACAATCTGTGCGACGACCTAGCTCACCGTCTATGTGAGCTGAGGGGGTATCTTTGACGTCGACCACAAGGAGCGGCGCCTAGAGGAAGTCTGCAGGGAGGTTGAGAACCCTGATCTCTGGAACAACCCCGAGCAGGCTCAGAAAATCACCAAGGAAAAGAAATCCCTGGAGGATCTCATCGGGAATTTTTCCCGGCTCACAACCGGAATATCCGACGCAAAGGAACTCTTTGCCATGAGCCTGGAAGAGGGCGATGAGTCCGGCGCGGAACTGCTGGCCGAAGAGGTCGAAGGCTTCGCCCGGGACGTTGAAAAGCTCGAATTCAAGCGCATGTTCAATCAGCCGATGGACAGCGCCAACTGCTACCTTGAAATCCAGGCGGGCGCTGGCGGAACAGAAGCCCAGGACTGGGCGAGCATGCTCGAGCGCATGTACCTGAGGTACGCCGAGAGAAGCGGCTTTACCGCAAAGCTCACCGAAGAGACTGAAGGCGACGTTGCCGGAATCAAGGGCTGCACGATGTTCATCGAAGGCGAATGGGCCTTCGGTACGCTGCGCACGGAAACCGGCATTCACCGCTTGGTGCGCAAGAGTCCGTTTGACGCTAACGCACGCCGCCACACATCGTTTGCGAGCGTTTACGTCTACCCCGAAGTGGACGACTCGATCGAAATCACCATCAACCCGGCGGATTTGCGCGTTGACGTGTTCCGCGCCTCTGGCGCCGGCGGCCAGCACATTCAGAAGACCGAATCGGCCGTGCGCATCACGCACATCCCGACCGGGATCGTCACGGTCTGCCAGGACGACCGCAGCCAGCACAACAACCGCGAGCAGGCAATGCGCCAGCTTAAAGCCAAGCTCTACGAGATGGAACTCAGAAAGCGCATGGCCGTTCAGGAGCAGATCGAAGAATCCAAGAGCGACATCGGCTGGGGGCATCAGATCCGCAGCTATGTCCTCGATCAGTCCCGGGTCAAGGATCTTCGCACCAATGTGGAAACGGGCAACACGGGAGCCGTTTTGGACGGCGACCTGGATCAATTTATCGAGGCAAGCCTCAAGATGGGAATCTAAAAGCGCAATCCCCATCACCCTCTTTTGTTAGGAAGCAAAAATGACTGAAGAACTCAAGGACCAGTCGCAGCAGGCAGTTGCGGAAGACGAAAACCACATCATCCAGGAGCGCCGCGCAAAACTTGCCAAATTGCGCGAGAACGGCATTGCCTTCCCCAATGACTTCCGCCGTACCGACCTGTTCGGGGATCTGCGCGCGAGTTGGGGTGAAAAAACCGCTGAGGAAATCGAAGCCGCCAACGTGCAGGTTGCCGTTTCCGGCCGCATGATGCTCAAGCGCGTGATGGGCAAGGCGGCATTCGCCACCGTGCGCGACTTCACCGGGGAAATGCAGTATTTCCTCTCGCCCGCGGACTGCGGTGAAGAGTCGTTCAAGGCATTCAAAACGTTCGATCTCGGCGACATCGTTGCCGCCAAGGGCACGCTGTTTCGCACGCGCCGCGGCGAGCTTTCCGTTCGCGTGAAGGAGCTCCGTCTGATCACTAAGAGCATTCGCCCGCTCCCGGAAAAGCACAAGGGCCTTCAGGACATAGAAGCCCGCTGCCGCCAGCGCTACGTCGACCTCATCATGAATGAGGACAGCCGCAAGCGCTTTGAAGTGCGCAGCAAGGTCGTGAGCGCCATCCGCGACTTCATGAACAAGCACCGGTTCATGGAAGTGGAAACGCCGATGCTCAACCCGATTCCGGGCGGCGCCAATGCCAAGCCCTTCATCACCCATCACAACGCCTTGGACATTGACCAGTATCTGCGCATTGCGCCTGAGCTATACCTCAAGCGCCTTGTGGTCGGAGGCTTTGAGCGCGTCTACGAAGTCAACCGCTGCTTCCGCAACGAGGGCATTGATACGCGCCACAACCCCGAGTTCACCACGATTGAGTTCTACTGCACCTATTGGACCTACAAGGATCAGATGGAGTACACCGAAGAGCTGCTGCGGTCCGTGGCGGTCGCGGCAACGGGTTCTGCCGTCATCAGCTATCAGGGCACGACAATTGATCTTTCCAAGCCCTTTGCCCGCCTGACGCCCCAGCAGGCAATCCGCAAGTACGCGCCGCAGTACACGGAAGAGAACCTTCGGGACGAGGCATTCCTGCGCTCCGAGCTGGTTCGCCTGAAGGCTCCGCAGCCCGAGTGGGTCGGTCTGGGCGCCCTGGTGATGGCGCTTTTTGAAGAGGTCGCCGAGAGCAAGCTCATCGAGCCGACTTTCATCGTCGACTATCCGGTAGAGATCAGCCCGCTCGCGCGCGCCAACGACAGCAATCCGGAGCTCACCGACCGTTTCGAGCTGTTCATCTACGGACGGGAAACGGCCACCGGCTTCTCCGAGCTGAACGATCCGGATGATCAGGCAAGCCGCTTCAAGGCTCAGGCCGACGCCAAGAGCCATGGCGATGACGAGGCCATGTTCTATGACGCAGACTTCATCCGCGCCCTTGAATACGGTCTGCCCCCCACTGCGGGCTGCGGCATCGGCATCGACCGCTTCGTCATGCTGCTTACGGACGCCGCCTCGATCCGGGAGGTTCTGCTGTTCCCAGCGCTTCGCCCCGAATAAGCACAGTTGCAGCATTTGCCGATAGGATCGGTCCTCGCCACGAAAGTGTGGCATAGGGGATCGATCCTATTTGTTTTGCGGAGATCGCCCGCTCTCGGACTTTCCTGCACGCAATCTTGCGATATTCCCTAAAATGCACCGTTCGGGACCGGGACATCCCCCGCCCCCAACGCATCAACACTTCAATTACAACAAGAAGAGCAATGGAATACGACCTCTCGCTTATCATGAATTCGCTGCCGCTGCTGATCCGCGGCGCCGGCGTCACGCTTGAGATCACGGCCCTGGCCGTTGGCCTTGGCCTGGTGTTCGGACTCATTGCGGCACTCGCCCAGCTGAGCAAGTTCGCGCCGCTCAAATGGCTCGCAAAGATCTACGTCGACTTCATCCGCGGCACGCCGCTACTCGTGCAGATCTTCATCATTTACTTTGCACTTCCAGCCCTTCTCGGCCAGCGCATCGATCCCTTCGTGGCCGCGGTTGCAGCCTGCTCGATCAATTCAGGCGCCTACATTGCGGAAATCTTCCGCGCCGGCATCCAGTCGATTGAAATCGGCCAGATGCGCGCGGGACTCTCGCTTGGCATGAACTGGAACCAGACGATGCGCTACATCATCCTGCCTCAGGCATTCAAGCGCATCATTCCGCCGCTCGGTAACGAGTTCATCGCCATGCTGAAGGACTCTTCGCTCGTGTCCGTCATCGGCTTTGAGGAACTCACCCGCTCGGGCCAGCTCATCATCGCGGAAACCTACGGATCCCTTGAGATCTGGACGGCCGTTGCCCTGCTCTATCTCATCATGACGCTGACCATCACGCAATTTGTGGGCGTGCTTGAGCGGCGTTACAAGAAGAGCGACGCAAGGTAGGTGCCGGCCTCCCCGCGAAACCGGGCGCGCTGTTTCACTTGCTCACAAAGAGGAGTGTCACGCGCGCCCGTTTTTTTGTTATAGTTCCCGCCACTGATTGCTCCGGCGCCGTGCTTTGGACGTGATTGCGGCGGATCCCGGGAGCAGTACCCCATTGGTCTTTCGACGCCATTCGGTTTCATTCGATTCATCCCGCAGGAACACTCTCCAGCCCTCCTTGGCAGCACCATGCTTTTCGTGTTGCGGGCTCACATGCGTTTCTGCCGGCATGCGCGCAAAGACAGTTAGGTTTGATTTGATCATTTGATTTTTGTCTCACACAACTCAAAAAAGGAAAAAATCATGAATGAAAAGATCCGTGAAGTGAATGACTCCAACTTTGCCGATGCGGTCAAGTCCGTTTCCGACAAGCCGGTTCTTGTCGATTTCTGGGCACCCTGGTGCGGTCCGTGCCGCATGGTTGCACCGCTGCTCGACCAGGCTGCCGACGATTACGACGGTCAGGTTCTCATCACCAAGTACAACGTTGACGAAAGCAGCAGTGTGGCCAGCGAAAATGGCATCCGCGGCATCCCGACGCTTCTTGTCTATAAGAATGGTCAGGTCGTCGGCCAGAAGGTCGGCGCCATGAGCAAGTCCGAACTTGATGCCTTCATCAAACAGTTTTGCTAATTAACCCCTGAAGCGGGGAAGCATCTCAAGCAGCGCCTTCTGCGCCAGGCTTCTTCCCCGCTCGACAGTCCTTATTTCTTCTTTCCACCCTCCCAAAATGCATCTTTCAGAGCTGAAAACACTGCACATCAGCCAGTTGCTTGACATGGCAACCGAGCTCGAAATCGATAATGCCCAGCGCATGCGCAAGCAGGAACTGATGTTTGCGATTCTCAAAAAGCGCGCCAAGTCCGGCGAACAGATCTTCGGCGACGGCACTCTTGAAGTCCTCCCCGATGGATTCGGTTTTCTGAGAAGCCCCGATACGAGCTACCTTGCTTCAACCGACGACATCTACATCTCGCCCTCCCAGATCCGCCGATTCAACCTGCACACCGGCGACTCCATCGAAGGCGAAGTGCGCACCCCCAAGGACAACGAACGATATTTCGCCCTTGTCAAGGTTGATACGGTGAACGGCCAGCCGCCGGAAACCCTCAAGCACAGGATGCTTTTTGAGAACCTCACGCCGCTTTTCCCGAATGTGCCGCTGCAACTTGAGCGCAACATGCGGGGCGACGAGAATCTCACCGGGCGCCTCATTGACATCATCGCCCCGATCGGCAAGGGGCAGCGCGGCCTGATCGTCGCCAGTCCCAAGTCCGGCAAGACGGTTTTGATGCAGCACATTGCGCATGCCATCACGGCGAATCACCCGGACTGCATCCTCATCGTTCTGCTGATCGACGAGCGTCCTGAGGAAGTGACGGAAATGCAGCGTTCCGTGCGCGGCGAAGTCGTGGCCTCGACGTTTGACGAACCCGCTACGCGCCACGTGCAGGTTGCTGAAATGGTGATCGAAAAGGCCAAGCGCCTCGCTGAAAGCAAGAAGGACGTCATCATTCTGCTTGACTCGATCACCCGTCTGGCACGTGCCTACAACACCGTGATTCCGAGTTCCGGAAAGGTGCTCACGGGCGGCGTGGACGCAAATGCGCTGCAGCGCCCAAAACGCTTCTTTGGCGCTGCACGAAACATTGAGGAAGGCGGCTCTCTCACCATTCTTGCCACGGCTCTCATTGACACCGGCTCGCGCATGGATGACGTGATCTACGAGGAGTTCAAGGGCACCGGCAACATGGAAATCCATCTTGAGCGGCGTCTTGCTGAAAAGCGTGTTTATCCGTCGATCAACGTCAACCGCTCCGGAACCCGCCGTGAAGAGCTGCTTCTCAAGCCTGATGTTCTGCAGAAGGTCTGGATTCTCAGAAAGATCCTTTACGACATGGACGAGATCGAGGCCATGGAATTCCTGCTTGACAAGATGCGCTCGACGAAGACCAATGCGGAGTTCTTCGACCTGATGCGCAGATAACCGGTGTAGCGGGGGAGAATCAGAGGCTTGCTTTTGCTTTGATTTTCCCTCATAATTCGCACCCTTCCCAGTTTGGCACGTGGGAAACATGCCTGCCGTAAGACCACTGACATGAGAGTGGCGGGTTCGCAAGGTTTCCAGGGCGACCGACAAAAATCAACTCGGAAATTTAATAAAAATGAAACCCAATATTCGCCCGGAATACCGCGTCTTCAAGCGGGCAATGGACCTGATCGTCTCCGCCGTGGGCCTGGTGGTGCTGAGCCCTGTGCTGCTGACGACGGCCCTGGTCATCTGGCTGTATGACCGGGGACCGGTGTTCTATCGCCAGAAGCGCCTGACGCGCAACGGAAAGGTGTTTACCATCCTGAAATTCCGCTCGATGCGGGTGGACGCGGAGGGGGACGGGGTAGCGCGGCTCAGCACGGGCACCCATGACCAGCGCGTGACCCCTGTCGGCCGGATCATCCGCCGGCTGCGGGTGGACGAGCTGCCGCAGCTGCTCAATGTCCTGAAGGGGGACATGAGCCTGGTCGGACCGCGGCCTGAACGGCCGGAGATCGCCGAGCAGTACTGCAGGATGATGCCCTCTTTTTCCCTGCGGCTGCAGGTCAAAGCGGGCATGACCGGCTACGCCCAGGTGTATGGCCGGTATAATTCCGATCCCTATGAGAAGCTGGAGTTTGACCTGCTGTATATCAACAGCATGAACGTGCTGACGGATATCCAGCTGCTGTTCGCGACGGTGAGCACGATGTTCGCCCCGGACAGCACAGCCGGCATAGACGAAGGAGCGCTGACGGCCATGGAGGAAACGGACGAATGAGCGGGATTCCGGGGCAGGCGGGTCTGGTCTCTGTGGTCACGTCCTGCTATAACGGTGAGAAGTATCTCGGGGAGACCATCCGTTCCGTACAGGCGCAGGCATGGCGCGATTGGGA